>Ga0208492_1000170_pt1 | contig 65566 bp, 53 predicted proteins | sample Subbioar_CSW14AB_FD_184820 | JGI IMG/M metagenome (GOLD analysis project Ga0208492, IMG submission 184820) | Serpentinite rock and fluid subsurface biosphere microbial communities from McLaughlin Reserve, California, USA - CR12Mar_CSW14AB (SPAdes) | ecosystem: Environmental > Terrestrial > Deep... | reverse complement strand
ATCTGAGGCCGTTCGCAACATCGCACGCAGGATTCTCGAGGACGGCGGATTCAGGGTCCTCACCGCCGCGAATGGCGGGGAGGCCCTGCTGATCACCGAGGCTCACCCAGGCGAAGTCGACCTCGTGTTGACGGACGTCGTGATGCCGCACATGAGCGGTCGGGCGCTTGTCGAGCGCCTCCGGCAGGTCAATCCGGCCCTGCGAGTCCTCTATATGTCTGGCTATACCGACGACGGAGTCGTGCGGCGTGACGTCGGCGACGCGAGGACCCACTTCATCGGCAAGCCGTTCAACGCGAGGGACCTGAGATCGAAGGTTCGCTGGGTGCTCGACGAGCCCGTGGTCTGATCGAGGTCAGCCTCCCTCAGGCGAAGGCTCGGTCGACGAGATCCGCGATGACGGCCGGGGTCAGGTGGGCCTTCTCGAGCACGAGAATCTGTCGGCCTCGAAGCTCGTCGAGGACGTCGATGGCAGCGCCGGTGAGGACGGCGACAGGCACGCCGGCCTGTTCGGCGGCGGCCACGACGCGCATACCCGCGCGAGGGTCGGCTTGCATGCGCATGTCGGTCACGACCAGTCGCACGCCGGTCGAACGTAGCTGCCACTCGGCCGTGCTCACGTCCGACGCGTAGACCACCCTGGCCTCGGGCCGTCGTCGCTCGACGATGCGGCGCAGCGCGGCGAGCAACTGTGGTTCGTCATCCACGAGCAACACCCGGTCGCCGAAGTTCATTCATTCCCCCCCGGGCGAAAGTATGGCCTCGAGCAGACGAATGTCCAGGCTCACGGCAAACCTCCACAATCGTGGTGTTCCCTAACGTCGAGGGGAAGCCTCGACTGCGAGCCAACCCGCGAGGCCGCGCGCGGCGTGATAGACGCGTCGCTGCGTCGCAGCGCCGGTCAGACTCGTCAGGCGCGACAGCCGGGCGAGGAGCAACTCGAAGCGCGAATGGGTCGGCGCTGCAGAAAGCCCGGCTAGAGCGTGTGAGATCTCCTGAGCGGAGACGTCCTCGCCGTTCGCAGCGCGGCGCGCCAGCCGGCTCAACAGTTGGATTGGATCGTGGCTTTCTCGCTTCATGGTCCCCCGGGTTTCCAAAGTTCAAACAGATCCCAATAATGCCAACGACCCGGTCGCGTCCCAGGTTAAGGGCGGCCACGGTCTTTGGGGCGAAGTGCCCGGCTCGAGCGTGCGTGCGTCTTTGTGGTCAGGCCTTCGCGCGGTGATGCGCGACGGTGCGCTCGAGCCCCTCGCGCCACCGCACCACCGGCTCGTAGCCGATGAGCGCGCGGATGCGGGTGATGTCGGCGAGCGAGTCGCGGACGTCGCCCGCACGCGACGGCGCATGCACGCGCTCGACCTTCTTGCCCACCAGCTCCTCGATCGCATCCGCGAGCTGGAGGAGCGAGATGTTCTCGGCGCAGGAGATGTTGCAGACCTCGCCCGAGAGCGGCCCCGCGCAGTTGGCGGCCAGCAGGTTGCCCTGGACGACGTTGTCGATGAAGCAGAAGTCGCGGGTCTGGCCGCCGTCGCCGTTGATGGTGATGGTCTCGCCCTCCAGCGCCGCGACGATCCAGCGCGGGATGACCGCGGCGTACGCGCCGTTCGGATCCTGGCGCGGACCGAAGACGTTGAAGTAGCGGAAGCTCATCGTCTCCATCTTGTGGAGGCGCGCGTAGACCGAGAGATAGAGCTCGCCGGTGTGCTTGGCGACCGCGTACGGCGAGAGCGGGCGCGACGGCATGTCCTCGCACTTGGGGAGCGTCGGGGTGTCGCCGTAGGCGCTGGAGCTGCCGGCGTAGAGCACGCGCCGGACGCCGGCGTGACGCGCGGCCTCGAGTACCGTGAGCGTGCCGTGTACGTTGGCGGTGTCGCTGTCGAGCGGCTTGGCGATGCTGCGCGGAACCGACGGCAGGGCCGCCTCGTGGAACACGACCTCGACGCCGGCCATCGCCTTGGCGACGAGCTCGCCGTCGACGATGCTGCCCTCGAAGAGCTCGACGTCGAGCCCCTCGAGGTTCTTGCGGTGGCCGGTGGAGAAGTCGTCGATGACGCGGACCCGCTCGCCGGCGCGACACAGCGCCTCCGCGAGGCTCGATCCGATGAACCCTGCTCCGCCCGTGATCAGATACCGCGCTTTGCCAGACATGACGCGGCAGCTTAGTCAGCGCCGGGCGGTCGTCCATCCGCGAAGCCATGCGGCCAGCGGCTTGTCGGTCGTGTCGATGTGTCGGACGAGCCACTCGTGGAGGAAGCGAATCGTCATCGTCATGCTCCCGACGTCGATCGTCAGGGTCAGGCTCTGTAGATCGGCCATCAGCTTGCGGTGCTCAGCCCGATGTTGCTCGTCGAGTGGCCACCCCGGATGAGCGTCCATCAGCCGCTCCTCCGCCGCGAAGTGCTTCTCGGTGTAGGCCACCAGAGCCCTGAGCGTCGAAAGAATGGTGTCGCGATCCCGGCCCGCCTTCAGATCGTCGGCGAGCTCGTTGAGGTGGGCCACCAGTCCTCGGTGCTGAGCATCCATGAGCTCGAAGCCCACGTCGTGCGATTCGCTCCACTTGAAGGCTGGAATGTGCAACGCGGCGTGATCGGTCTCGACCGCGGCGTAGGTGAATCGGCCCTTGCCCGCTCGCTTGCTCTCGTACATGGCGGCGTCCGCTCGGGAGAGCAGCCCGTCCATGTCGGCGGCGTTGTCGGGGTAGGTGGCGATCCCGATGCTGATGCCGACCTTGCACCTCTCCGTGCCGATCTCGATTGGCGCTTCGAGGGCTTGGACCATGCGCGCCGCGACGAACGCGACGTCGTCTCGAGACGCCACCTTGGGAAGGACGGCGGCAAACTCGTCGCCCCCGATCCGCGCGAACGTGTCGTTGCCTCTCACGGTGGTCTCGAGGCGTTGGGCCACGACCTGCAACAGGGCATCGCCTGCCTCGTGGCCGAGTCGGTCATTCACGGCCTTGAACCCGTCGAGATCGCACATCAGGACGGCGAACACGCGCCGATCCCGGCGAGCCGCGGCGAGCGTCTCGCGCAAGCGATCGAGCAGCAGCGCGCGGTTCGGGAGCCCGGTCAGCGGATCGACGAAGGCGAGGTAGCTGAGCTGCGTCTCGACGCGCGTCCGCTCGCTCGCGTCGCTGGCCACGAGAATTTGTGCGGGGCCGCCGGGCAGCACCGCCGAGTTGGTGCAGACGATCTCGGCCTCGAACAGGGTGGCCCCCAGGCGCACGGCCTCGAAGACATCCCTGCTCGGTTCGCCACGGGTACCTTCGGCAGCGGCGGCGAGCATCGAGTTGAATCGGGCGCGCTCGCGCTCGATGACCAGCTCGAGCGCCCGCACGTCACCGCCTCCTTCGGGGAGGCCGAACAGCTGATCGAACCGCGGAGTCGTCGCGACGATTCCACCGCCGCGCACCACGGCCACCGCGACGATCCCCTGCTCGGCGAGCACGCCGAGCGAGGCAGCCATCGCGGACAATCTGCACGGCAAGCTGGAGGGCGACATGTTGTACTCCTCTCGATCAGGAGTACGACGCTCACCCGCGGCGCTTAAGTGACCGTATGCCAAATATCACAAAAAGGCTAGCCAGCGCGAGCGTACGCCAAGACTTCGGGCGCCTTTGCCGCCAGCGGCATCATAGGCTCCGAGGCGGGGTGGCATGGGGGCGGCGGCGGAGTATTCGATCTCGTCGATTGCATACCGGACGGGCGAGCACGTCGTTCGGCGCGCAATCCGTGCGGCCGACGGGAGAGCCGTTCTCCTCAAGTCGCTCGACTCGGAGCTGAGCACGCCGGAACGACGAGCGCGGCTGGCCCATGAATGGGAAGTCGGTCGACGACTCTCGATCCCCGACGTCTTGCGGGCGCTGTCCTTCGAGTCCATCGCAGGCACGCCGACCCTGGTGCTCGAGGACTTCGGCGGCGTGCCGTTGGGACCGCGCGCCTCGGCACCGATGCCGCTCGAGGAGCTCCTACCGCTCGCAATCCGGGTCACGGCGGCTGTCGCTGCTCTCCACGGTCAGGGCATCGTTCATAGGGATTTGAGGCCCGAGAACATCCTCGTCGACCGGCGCACGACCGAGGTCAAGCTCTCGGGGCTCGCCATCGCGACACTGCTCCCGACCGAACGTGCCGTCGTACTCTCGGCGCGTCGCTTCGAAGGCTCACCGAGGTACATGTCGCCCGAGCAGACGGGCTGGACCAACCGCGCGGTCGACGCACGGAGCGACCTCTACGCGCTCGGCGTCACTCTGTACGAGCTGCTCGCAGGTCGGCCTCCCTTCGAAGCAAGCGACCCTGTCGAATGGGCGCACTGCCACGTGGCTCGCAGGCCGCCAAAGCTCGCGAACACCGTGAACGTTCCCGAGGTCGTGTCGGACATCGTCGACCGGCTGCTCGCGAAGACACCGGAGGAGCGATATCAGAGCGCGCGTGGTCTCGAGCATGATCTCGCCGAGTGCCACGCGCGCGCGACGTCGCTCGGCCGCATCACGCCCTTCCCTCTGGGAACGCACGAGGAGCCCGAGGATTTTCGGATTCCGCAGCGGCTCTACGGCCGATCGACGGCCTTCGCAGCGCTGACCGCCGCCTTCGGGAGGGCCGCAGAGCGTGGGTCTCGAGAGCTCGTGCTCGTCCGCGGCGCGGCTGGCGTCGGCAAATCCGCCCTCGTCCAGGAGCTCCGTCCGAGAGTCGTCCGCGCGAAGGGCTCCTTCGTGTCCGGAAAGTGCGATCAGGTTCGACGAGACGTCGCGCACCTGGGGATCGCGGAGCTGTTCCGCGAGGTCGTCCTCGACATGCTCGCCAGCACACGAACGCCAGAGCTCGAGCGTGAACGCGCGCAGTCGGCGGTCGGCGCCCTCGGGAAGCTCGTGGTCGACATCGTCCCTGCGTTCGAGCTGCTCGTGGGACCGCAGCCTCCGCCACCTGAGGTACCGGCGGCCGAGCGACAACATCGCTTGCACGTCGCGTTTCAGCGGCTGGCCTCGCTCTTCGCTCAGCGCGGTCATCCGGTGGTGCTGTTCCTCGAGGACGTCCAATGGGCCGATCCCTCGAGCCTCGCGCTGCTCTCCTCGCTGATGTCCGATCCGCAGGCTTGCTGCGTGCTTGCCGTTCTGTCGGCGCGCGAGGAAGCGGTCCCGGCGCTCGCCTCCTCGGTCGCCCAGATGCGAGCAGCCGGCGTGGCGTACACCGAGATCGAGCTCTCGCCCCTCACCCTCGATGAGGTCGCGTCGCTGATCGCCGACACAGTCCGCTCGACGCCTGCGTCGGTGAGCTCCCTCGCACGGCTCATCCACGCCCAGACGCACGGAAACCCGCTCTTCACGCGCGAGCTGCTCGCGGCGCTCCACCGCGACCATCTGCTCGCCTTCGACCACGCTTCCGCGTCTTGGCGCTGGGATCTCGACTCGATCCGCGTGAGGGGGCTCACCGACGACGTCCTCGCGCTGCTCACCGAGCGGCTTCGGATTGCCCCCCCGGAGACCCGCGAAACGCTGCAGCTCGCAGCCAGCCTGGGCAACACCATTTCGGTGGCGCGCCTGGCATTCCTCCAGAACGTCTCTGAAGAGCGTGTGCGCGAACAGCTCGACGAATCCGTACGCGAGGGACTGCTCCTCGCCGAAGGCGACCTGCATCGCTTCGTGCACGACCGCGTCCAGCAGGCGGCGTATGCGTTGCTCCCCGAGGAGAGGCGCGCCGCCGTGCATCACCGGATCGCGCGGAGTCTTCAGGCGCGGCTTGGCACGGAGCCGGCGTCGGACGAGCTCTTCGAAGTGGCACAGCACGCGCGCCTGGCCATGAGTGTGATGACCGATCCGGACGAGCGCCTCGCGTTCGCCCGGATCTTCCTCGCGGCAGCACGCGCAGCCCGGTCTTCGACGGCCTTCGAGGCGGCCCGGCGACACGCGATGAGCGGCGAGGGGATGCTCCCTCCAAATGCCCGGCAGACGCAGCGTGATCTGGCGTTCGCGTTGCGCCTCTCGCTCGCGGAAGCCGAGCTCGATCTGGGCGATTTGGGGAGCGCGGAGCCGCTCCTCGGCGCACTGCTCCCGAGCGCGCGGGAGATCCGGGAGAAGGCAGCGGTTCGCCGGTTGCTCGTCGATCTCCATACCCGGCGCGGCGAATCCGCGCGTGCGATCGAGAACGCGACCGAGTGCCTCGCGCTGTTCGACATCGCAATCGCCGCCCATCCGACGGCCGACTTCGTCGAAGCCGCCGAGCAGCGGCTCTATCAGAAGCTCGAAGAGCGTCGCCTCGAGGATCTCGCAGACCTGGCCGTCGCCCACGATCGCGATCTCGAGGCTGCGAGCAACGTTCTCGCCACCATCCTCCCCTCGGCGTACTTCACCGACGTCCGTCTGCACCGCCTGCTCGCGATCGTGCTGGTGGACCTCGCCCTCACGCACGGGATCGTGCCCGCCTCGGCCATGGGCTTCGCGGCGTTCGGACTCGAGCTGTGCATCTCCAGCCGTTACGCGGAGGCGGATCGGTTCGCGGCTCTCGCCCGCAGGCTCGTCGATCGCGATGCGTTCGCCGCGAATCGCGGGATGGTCTATCTGCTGATCGGCGCTTCGAGCAACGCCTTCAACCACCCGCTTCGCACGAGCCTCCGATACTTCCGCGACTCCTTTCGCGCCGCCCTGGACGTCGGGGACGTCTTCTTCGGGAGCTTCGCCTCGAACTGGCTGTCGCTCTGCCGGTTCTGGATTGGCGATCCGCTCGAGGAGGTCGAGCGCGAGGCCCAGTCGGGGGTCGAGTTCCTGCACAAGGCGAGCTACGAGCCGATGGTTCCGATCATCGCCAGTCTGCGAAATCTCGCGCACAACCTCGGCGAGCGGGCGAGCGCTGCGATCACGCTCGACGGTCCGGATGTCCTCGAAGCGGAGTTCGAACGACACCTCGCGCCCGTCACGCTCCCCGTGGTCACCTTCGGGTACTGGCTGCACAAGCTGATCGCGCGTTACCTCGAGGGCGATCGGCCGGCCGCCGTCGCCGCAGTCCACGCGCTACAGCCGCTCTTTTGCGAGATGCGCGGTCAATGGCCGATGATCGGCGCGCACGCCTTCTGTGGCCTCGCGCTCGCGGCTACAGAGGAGGCGGCGCACCGCAGCGCCATCGGGAAGCACCTCGAGACCCTTCGTGTTGCCGGCGCACATTGCCCCGAGAACGTCGGCTGCCTCTACGCGCTGCTCGGCGCGGAGGCCGCCCGCGTCGACGGACTCGACGCCGAGGCGACGGGACTCTACGAGGAGGCGATCGGCGCTTCGCGCAAGCAGGGGTTCCTCCAATGGGAGGCGATCGCGTGCGAGCTGAGCGCCAAGCACCACCTTGCACGGGGACGCCGCCTCGCGGCGGTGGGATATCTCCAGGCAGCGCGTGACGCCTTCGCCCGTTGGGGGGCGCGTGCCAAGGTGGTCGCGCTCGAGCGCGAGTACGCCGCCTTGCTTCCGCGAGCGCCCTCGAGCGAGGCGCCGTTCGCGGTCGCGACCGAACAGCTCGACGCCGTCTCCATCGTCAAGGCACTGCAGTCCATCTCGTCGGAGCTGAGGCTCGAGTCCCTCGTCGCGACCCTGTTGCGGCTGGTCCTCGAGCAAGGCGGCGCGGATCGTGGCGTCCTCGTCCTTCGCCACGAAGGCGGGCTCGTCGTCGGCGGCGAAGCCTCGATGCTCTCCGGCGGGCCGAAACCCTCGAGCCAACCTGGCGCGCCCATCGCGCCGGAGTTGGTGCCAGCCTCCATCATCGGCTTCGTCGACCGGGTGTTGCAGCCCGTGATCCTCGGCGAGGACGGCGTGCAGTACGGACGATTCGCGTCCGATCCGTATTTCTCACGGGGAGCGCCGCGATCGTTGCTGTGCGTTCCGCTCCTCCAACGAGGTTCGCTCGCCGGGGTGCTCTACCTCGAGAATCACGCCCTCGCCGGCGCGTTCGGCCCCGATCGTCTGGCCGCGGTCCAGGTCCTGGGGAGCCAGGCGGCGATCTCGCTCGAGAACGCGCTCCTCCTTCGACAGGCCGAGGTGGCCCGAGAGCGCGCCGAGAAGGCGGAGCGCCGCGCCTCATTCCTAGCCGAAGCGAGCGCGATCCTCGGCGGCTCCCTCGAGCTCGGCGAGACCCTCTCTCGATTGGCGAATCTGTGCGTCGGTCGGCTCGCCGATTGGTGCGTGATCGATCTCGTCGAGGGCACCGAGATCCGTCGCATCGCGGGGGCGCATGTGGTTCCCGAGAAGCAGGGCCAGCTCGAGGAGCTCGCGCGTCGCTACCCGGCGCGATTGGATGGGCAGAGCCCCGCGAGCATCGCCCTGCGCGGTGCGCAGTCGATACTGTACGAGCACATCGAGGAGCAGGATGTTCGCGCAGCGTGCAGGGACGAAGGGCATGCCGCGTTGCTCCGCGCCCTCGGAGTGGACACCGCGCTCGCCGTGCCGATGATCTCCCGCGGCCAGATGCTGGGCGCGATCACGCTCTCTTCGTCGAGCACGCGTGGCCGGTACGGCCGCGAGGACGTCGCGCTCGTCGAGGAGCTCGCGCGGAGGGCGGCTGCGGCGGTCGACCACGCGTCGCTGTTTCGGCAGGCGCAGGAGGCGATCCGGCTCCGGGACGTCTTCCTCGCGGTTGCCTCGCACGAGCTTCGGACGCCGCTGACCGCGCTCCGCTTGAACTTGCAGCTCCTCACACGCCCCGCCGCCAAGGGAGAGCTGCCTTCGCCCGCGCAGCTCGCCCAGTCCCTGCAGGCCGCGGACAAGCAGGTCGAGCGGCTGCGCGCCCTCATCGAGCAGCTCCTCGATGTCACCCGCCTCGCCAGTGGACAGCTCATGCTTGCCCGAGAGCAGGTGAATCTCGCCGAGTTGGTCCGCGAGGTCGTGGAGCGCGCGAACCTCGGCGAACAACGGTCGTCCATCTCCCTCCGAATCGACCCGGAGACCGCCTCGACCGGAAGCTGGGATCGGATACGGCTCGACCAGGTCGTGACGAGCCTTCTCGAGAACGCCATCAAGTTCGGCGAAGGGCGGCCGATCGTCATCGCCGTGGGCGGGACGACGGACCATGCGCGGCTCGAGGTGGAGGATCACGGGATCGGCATCGAGCCGGCGGATCAGGGACGGGTGTTCGGGAAGTTCGAGCGCGCGGTCTCTGAGCGCAACTTCGGCGGTCTGGGGCTCGGCCTCTTCATCGCACGGCAAATCGTCGAGGCGCACGGCGGGACGATCGCCGTGCACAGCGCGCCCGCGCGAGGCTCGACGTTCGTGGTCGAGCTCCCGCGCGGCTGAACTGCCCCAGTCAGGGCTTCTTCGCGCGGAGCACGAACAAGACGCTGGCCGAAGGCCCTGCGTCGCCCGTCGCCGGAACCGTCACGCCGACCCAGACCCGGCGGGACGAGTCCCGGACGAGCGTGACCGAGGTCCCCGCGGTCTTCATCGTGAGGAAGGTCGTCGGCGTGCCCACCGGAGACACCGTCTTGGTCCCCGCGTTGACCGTGTACGCGAGCATCTTCGGGTTCACCGCGGCATACGTCGTCGCGTCGTTCGGCTGCCAGTAGACCGCCTTGCCGTCGGCGACCATGTCGCTCGTGTACTGCGTGTCGGCGAACAGCTTGGTGCCCGCGGTCTCGGCGGCGCCGCGTGCGACCGTCGACCGCTCGAACCCGCGGAGCTCCTGGTTCCCGCCGAATTTCGAGAGGATCGCGAACAGGTTCTCGTCGGGGTCGACCGCGATTGGCCCGGACGATCCCGACTCCCAGGTCGCGACCTTGATCGGATCCTTGCAGCCGGTGTCGCCGGCGGGCAGCAGCCGCGGCGAGGTCGAGGCAGCACCGCAGCTGTCGGCGGCGTACAAGCCGCCGGCGTTCGTGGCGGATGCCGAGGACATGATCGAGGAGAGAGAGTTGTGCAACAGCCGGCCGCCGCTCGACGACATCAGGCCGATGCCCACCCCCGCGAAGTACCCGTTGACGTTGTAGCGGGTGAGCGCCCCGCTGCCGTTCACCAGGATGAGCTCGCCGGGGTACGCGGTGCCGGGTCCGGTGTACGAAAACGCCGTCCACCCGAAGAACGGAAGGTCGAGGGCCGCGCCACCCCAGAACGCGCCGCTCGGCACTCCGGTGACGGGGACGGCAGTCTTCTTCACGGTGACGGTGCCCGTGGTCGAGGCGGGGAGCTCGAACCGCACCAGGTTCGGGGTCGCGCCGCCCTCGAAGCCGAGCGGACCGCCGTGGCGGCCCCAGGTGAGCGTTCCGAGCGAGCCGACCGGCAGGTCGTACTTCGCCACGAGGCACTTGGTGCTGTCCTCGAGGGTGAAGTACGCGCCCATCGAGGTCGCGTCGATGCAATCGGCCTCGGTGCCGGCGTCGACCGCGGGCGCGTCGTCACCGACCTCGGCCGCGGAGTCCATCGCGGCCTCGCTCCCGCTGTCGCTGGCCACCGAGGTATCCGAGGTATCGAGCGAGCCCGAGTCGACAGCACCGGTGTCACCAGGCGAGCTCGAGTCCGTCGCAGCCGGGGTCGTCCGCTCGACGGTCTCCTCCTCGGTGCATCCCAAAGCCGTTGCAGTGCCCGCCAACAGACACACGAGCCCGAAAACCTTCTTCATCACGACCTCCGCGCGGCGCACCCTCGCGCCGCTCTGCGACGAGGCAGGCGGGAGATCGCGGCGCGCGCACGAAGCGTCGGCAAAGACGGGACGGCGCGAGCCACGCGCCCCGCGTGCTCGTCAGCGTGTCGTCGAGACGGCAGGTCTCCGGGCTCCCGGATCGTCCTCCCGCGGACCCTTCCCAGGCCTCTCTTTCGAGGAGGCCCAGTGGTCATCGTCCGCGTTCGTCCCCGGTCACCGTGGCGGGGGCCGCGTCGGATTCTCACCGACTTCCCTATTCCTCCCTGGGGCGAGCCTCGGAATGAGGCTCGTCGCACGGAAGACCGCCTCGACGATCGTGCACGGGAAGACCGCACACGACGCGGGCTGGTTAGGCGGAAGACCGACCGCCCGTCAAGAGCGCGCTAGAGTGCGCGCCGTGCGTCGCCTCTGCGTTCTCTCGATCGCCGTCGCAATCTCGGGCTGCACCTGCGGCAAAAAGGAGCCTGCGCCGACCGATGCCGGCGCCCCCGCTGCGTCTGCGAGCGCTGCGCCGACGTTCGAGCTCGAGCTGAAGCGCACGACGCTGATCGCCTTCGGAAACAGCACGCCACTCCCGGTGGCCGAGGACTTCCAGGAGGAGGTTCCCGCGCTCCGCCCTCCGCTCGAGCGCGCCGCCGCGCAGAAGCCCAATGCTCCGTTGCGCATGCGCGTCGCGCGCGACGTTCCCTACGGCCAGCTCACGCGTTTGATGCAGGCCGCCCTCGGTTTCCGCGTTCCGAGCTGGGATTTGTGGGTCGAGGACACATCCGGCACGCTCCAATCGGTGCACGTGCTGCCGCCAGGACCGACGCCACGCGGCAACTGTTGGGCGCGCGCGTGGGTCGGGCCCGACGCCCGGGTGCAGCTGGGCATCGACGTCGGAGCCGACGCCGGCGCGATGCACGGGGTGTTGGTGCAGCCCAAAGACGGCGTGGTGAACGGCGCGCTCGCCACCGAGGTCCTCCGTCGCATGGATGCACACTGCAAGGAGGGCCAGGTGCGGCTCTACTCCCAGGCACCAGCGCGCGTCGGACCGGTGTTCGATCTCGCCCGGGCGATCGCCGCCGCGAGCCCGGCGCCTCACCTCGCCGAGCAACTGTTCGCGGTGCCGTCGATCGGCCCCCTCGATTCCGCCGACGAGCTCGCAAAGTAAACGACGCAACTCCGAGCGCGTTCCGGTCGACCAGTCCCCTGCGGGCCACGATCGGCTCGCGAGGAGGTTCCATGTCCGCTCGTGCCCGCGACGCCCAGCGTCATCGTCGAAGTGAAGTATTTGCCCCCCGTCCCAGCGATCTCATCGCCGACCGGCTCCGCCTGCTCGCCGAGTGGGCCGTCCGCCGCGGCGCGGTCATCGAGCTCGAGGGCGTTCCCTTCGATGGTCCGAAGCTCTCGGCGCTGGCCAACGCACAGAGCCTCGCCGAGCGTGAGCTGACCCAGCGGTGGAAGGACTTTCGCAGCTTCTACGAGGCGTTCGGGCGAACCCGCGATGCACACGAGAAGCTGCTGTTGGCTGCGATCGCGGAGCTCGACAAGCTCAAGGAGGATACCGATGCGCGCCGCACCGCGCGCTACTGCAAGCTCCGCAAGCCGCCGCTCGCCAAGGTCCGCACCCTGCCCCCGCCGTTCGAGGCCACGGGCTGATCACCGTTCCTGAAGCTGGAACCTCCGCTCGCGCCACCACGCGTTCGTTGCTTGGTCCAAGTCGAAGGTCGAAGGTCGAAGGTACGAGAACGAGACGAGAATTCTCGAACGATTCTCGGTTTCGACTTTTCGACTTTTCGACTTTCGACCGGGCCTGCACGAGCAGGCGGTACGCCGTGTTCGAGGATTGCGACCGGTGATTTAGAGGCGGCTCCGAACGTCGGCGATCGTGCGCGCGAGCCCTTCGCGCAGCACGATCTTCGGCTCGAATCCGAGCAGACTCCGCGCCCGGTCGATCACCGGGCACCTCTGCCTCGGATCGTCGACCGGCAAGGGGCGCAGCTCGGTCGGGCTCGCCGAACCGACCAGCGCGCGAACGAGCTCGGCGAGCTCGGCGACTGTGATCTCCTCGGGGTTTCCCAGGTTGATCGGCCCGGTCTCGTTCGGGTGCTCCATCAGGGAAACGAGCCCGTCGATCAGATCGTCGACGTAGCAGAACGAACGGGTCTGGCGGCCTTCGCCGTAGAGCGTGAGTGCCTCGCCACGCAGCGCTTGGGCGATGAACGTCGAGACCACCCGACCGTCCTCGAGGTCCATCCGCGGACCGTAGGTGTTGAAGATGCGCGCGATGCGGATCTCGGTGCCGTGTTTGCGATGGTGGTCCATCAACAGGCTCTCGGCGCACCGTTTGCCTTCGTCGTAGCAGGCGCGCGGACCGATCGGGTTCACGTTGCCCCGATAGCTCTCGGGCTGCGGGTGGACGTCGGGTTCGCCATAGACCTCGCTGGTCGACGCCTGCAGCACCCGCGCGCCGGTCTTCCGCGCGAGCTCCAGCGCGTGGAGCACACCGAGCACGCTGGTGAGCGTCGTGTGGATCGGATCTGCCTGGTATTTCCGCGGGCTCGCGGCGCACGCGAGGTTGTAGATGCGGTCGACCCCGGCCACCTCGTACGGCCGGGTCACGTCGTGCTCGAGGAACGTGAAGCGACAATCGCCCTCGAGGTGCGCGAGGTTCCGACGGGATCCCGTGAGCAGGTTGTCCAGCGCGACGACCTCGTGTCCCGCGGCAAGCAGGCGATCGACGAGGTGGGACCCGAGGAACCCAGCACCACCGGTGACGAGCGTCCGCATCAGGTTCCGACACCTCACCACGTCGTCACGCATAAGGCGAGTCTGGTCTCGCCGTCCGCGCTCATGCGCTCCAGACTGGGGCGCAACGGCGCCGCACGGGGGCCGCGTGGCGAACGCGGCGAGCAGGCAGCTGCCCGAGGGTGCGGCCGGCGGAAACCCAGTCCACGTCATGGGTGATGCGGACCTAGTCGATCAGCGAGCGCTCCCGACCCACCTCGTCTCGTCGTCCATGACCTCCATAGCGATGTAGGGTAACCTCACCGCGGTTCCGAGCACGAAATTGGCCGCCGCGTCGGAGAGGTCATCGCCGATGGTGTGCGCGGCCAGAAACGCCAAGGCGCGTTGCCTGTGCTTCGGCCCCGCCCCTCGGAACACCGCCCCGACGGCTGCAGCGTACCGATGTTCATAGTTCGACGGATGCAGCACCTCATACCAGTCGCCCCAACGGGGATCGGCCTCCGCGAGTGACCTCAGTGCAACCAGGCCGACTCGACGGAGTTTGTGTTCGGCGAGCCGCGAAGCGAGTGCCTTTGGCGTCACGCCGGCAGAGGAGAGCAGCGCCAGGTCAGTCGCGAGAAGCCCATGGCCGAAACGCCCGTTCTTGTCCTTGACGAAATGTGCGATGGCGAGTGCCGCCGCGTCGACGAGATCAGGGAACAACACGCCGGTGAGCGGGGCCGGTGCCGGTGACGCTCGACGAAGCAGTGCTTCGTTCGACACTGCGCCGAAGAAGGCAGGCAAGGCCCGTCGATGAAGATCGATGGGCACGTCGCGCTCGTCTACGACCATGCAGCATGACCAGTCGTCGCGGCGAACCCGAAAGCGCCCGGTGGATGCGAGTTTGCGCACGGCGCGCCGGAACGACCCCGCCACCACAATCGTGTCGGCGTCGGCGAAGGGACGCGATTGCCACGGTTCCTTGGCGACGCCCAAGGCGAGATGGAGACCCTTGAAGGCCAGCAGAGTGATGCCCTCGGGTGCCAGCTCTGCCGCAAGCGACCCGACCGCGGCGGCACACAGTTCCGCTCGGAGCCAAAGCAGCGCGTGCTCCTGGTTCATCAAAGGGCTCATAGCATCATGCCGACGCCGCACAACGCGTGCGCCCACACCGCGGCCTCCATCGATCGCTTCCTCGTGGCGCGCGGATGCTGACGACTATCACCGGCCGCAACCACGCGGCGCAGCCGGTGGCACCGTGGTTGCTGTGCCGACCGGCATGACAATCTCGCGGTGGTACGCTCCATCCCCTGACATGGCCGAATCGCGCGGACCATTCCGACCCGAGCAGGTGCGCGATGGAGATCGCTACGAGATCTCGCGTGGCCACCCCCTCTACGTCTCGCCGGCCGGCGCCCGCCACGGCCGCGAGCACATCGTCGGTGCGCTCCCTCTCGCGACCGATCCGGCTGTCCGCGAGGCCGGACTGGACGTCGGCTACGCCCTCGACGACGACACCCTGCGAGCTCCCGACATCGCGATCGGCAATGTCCCCAACACACCCGGTTGGGCGAAGGGCGCGCCTGCGCTCGCCGTCGAGTATGCCGATCGTGGCACCGACGAGGACGATCTGCAGACCAAGATCTCCGAGTTGCTCGCCGCAGGTACGCAAGCAGTGTGGGTGGTCCGCCTGCTCGGTCCGCGTCGGGTCGACGTGCACGAACGCGGAGCCCCACCGCGTGTCGTCGCCGACGGGGGCATGCTCGAGGCCCCGGGCATTCTCTCCCGCCCCGTACCGGTGGCCGCCATGTTCGACCACGATCGGGCCAACGAGGTCGCCCTCTCGAACCTCCTCGCGCGCCGAGGTCATGCCTCCGTCGAGGCCGTCCATGCAGGAGGCCGGGTCGAGGGACTGAGGCACGCAGTGCAGCTCACCTGCAAGCACCTCGGCATAACGATCGATCCAACGCGCGCGGCCGCGCTTGAGACCGCAGACGAGCCGATGCTGGAGTCGCTCCTGATGGAGCTCACACTCCAGCGGCGGTGGCCCTGACGGCTCGCCTCTCGACTGTCGCTCGCAGGCTTGGTCGAAGGTCGAAGGTCGAAGGTCGAACAGCAGAAACGAAGAGGGCCCTTCGCTTCGACCTTTGACCTTTGACCTTTGACCCTCCAAAGCGTCAGAGCATCACCCCCACGTCGTACAGGGCGTGCGTCCACACGGCGGCGGCGAAGCCGCGCGTCCGGTAGATGGCCGTGAGCACCAGGCCGCAGGTCAGGCGGAACACGAACGACTTCAACGAGAACGAGTCGGACAAAGAGCCGACGTAGTGCACCGCGGAGAACGCCGTGGCCGCGACGACCGCCCACCCGATCTCGAGGCCGACCGCGCGAACGCCCTTCTGGGTCTTGCCGATGATCCAGGCGCCGAGCCCGAACAAGATCACCCGAAACGCGATCTCCTCGTAAAACCCCGCACCGAACGAGAGCACCACCGCCGCGACCGGCCCGGGCGACTCGCGGGGACCGAGGGTGAACGCCGCGACGTTGCGGGCGACGAGCGCCATGATCACCGCGTAGACCGTGGCCTCGCCGAGCCGCAGGGCGAGCCGCACCGGCTGGAACGCGCGGGTCAGCCCGAACCAGCGCACCGCGAGCACGAGTGCCAGGCCGAGACCGAGGGTCAGCCCCAGGTAGATACCGAGCGAGCGGTGCAGCACCAGCAGCAGGACGTCGGTGATGGGATCGAAGCCGTTGCGGACCTCGAGGAACACGACCCCCAGGTGGTAAACCAGGAAAACGGGCGCGGTGAGCAGCAGATCGCCGAACCGGTCCTCCGACGTCCCCCGTCGGGTCCGTTCGTCGACCGGCTTTGCTGGAGAATTCCCGTTCGGAGAGATCACGTGCGGTGAACGTACCGCACCCCCGGAAGATGCCCATACTCCCCGCTGCGCCACGCCCGCGTCGTGGTACGCTGGACCGATGAACGGGGGGTCTCCGTTGGTCGTGCTGTGGGGCGGTACGCGCTAGGGGCGTGGGGGAACGGCAACGCGTGTCCACGATGTTTGGTGACCCGGCGCAGCTCGGGAGGGATTCGGGGTCGATGAAGGTCGAGCCCGAGGCCTTCGGTCGCTATGCGTTGCTCGAGAAGATCGGCCAGGGCGGGATGGCCGAGGTCTTCCGCGCCAAATCCTATGGCGTCGAGGGCTTCGAGAAGGTCCTCGTCATCAAGCGCATCCTCCCCGAGCTCGCGCGCGAGCCGAAGTTCGTCGAGATGTTCGTCCGCGAGGCCAAGCTCTCGGTGCGCCTCTCGCACGCCAACGTCGTGCAGGTCTTCGACCTCGGTCGCGTGGGCGACGCGCTGTTCATCGCCATGGAGTACGTCCACGGGCTCGACCTCGCGACGCTGCTCGCGTGGGGACGCCGTCGTGGCAAGCCGCTGTCTCCCTCGGTGGCCGCGTACGTCGCGGCCGAGGTGGCCAAGGGGCTCGACCACGCGCACCGTCGGCGGGACGAGCAGCTGCGGCCGCTGGGCATCGTCCACCGCGACGTCAGCCCGCAAAACGTGCTCCTCAGCTACGAGGGCGAGGTCAAGGTCACCGACTTCGGCATCGCCAAGGCGCGCGACACCCTCGGCGACGGCGACGACGACGGGCCCCGCGAAGATGGCAAGATCGCCATTCGCGGCAAGTGGTCGTACCTCGCGCCCGAACAAGCGCTCGGCGGCGCCACCGATGCGCGCTGCGACATCTGGGCGCTCGGCGTCGTGCTCTACGAGATGCTCGCCGGCTCGAACCCCTTCGCGGCGCCGAGCATGGCCGAGACGTTGCGCCGTGTGCGCGCAGCCGAAGCGCCGCCGCTCGAGCTCGCACGGCACGACATCTCCAAAGACTTCGCGCAGATCGTCCGTCGCGCGATGACGCTCTCCGCCGACGCCCGCTACCCCGACGCGGCGCGTCTGCACGACGATCTGCTCGCGTATCTCTACACGTCGGGCGAGCGCTTCGGCGCCCACGCGCTCAGCGAGCTGCTCCTCGAGTTCCGCGAAGATCGCGGCGCGCTTTCCGTGGCCATTCGCGCGGCCGATCTCGACATCGACGTCGACGTCGAGGACGGCCTGGTCCGCACCCCCGTCGAGGTCCCCGAGGCCGGCGACGCGTCCACCCCGCGCGCGGCCGCCACCCAGACCGCCACCGGCGAGGGTACGGGCGTCGCGCGTGCCGCCACGCTCGGCGAGCATCGTGAGGTCACCGCGCTGGTCGTGGAGATCCCCAGCGCCGAGGCCGGGGCGAGCGCCGAGCTCGCCGAGAACCTCGTTCGCCGCTACGGCGCACACATCGTCGAGCAGGAGCCCGGCCTCGTCGTCGGCGTGTTCGGCCTCGACCTGCCCGACGGCCGCGACACCGAGCTCGCGGTGCGTGGCGCGTTGGTCACCCAGCGTGCGTTGCGCGAGGTCGCGCCCACGGCCGCCATCGGCATCCACTCGGCGAAGGTCGTCGTCGACCCGCGAAACCAGCTCGTGCGTGACGACCGGCTCACCCGGTTGGTCGCCGGTGCGCGCGAGCTCTCCCTCGCCCGCGAGGGCCGCATCGCCCTCTCGACCGCCGCGCTACGCCACGTCCGCTCGTCGCTCGAGGTAGAGCCGATCCCCGACGCCGCGCGCACCCTCGCCGGCGTGGGCGGCGTGCTGGTCAAAGGGCGCCGGCCCACCAGCGAGCTCTACGCCAAGTTCGTCGGTCGTCGCGAGGAGCTGCGCGTGCTCGGCGAGATCCTCGCTGCGGCCACCCGTCGCCGGTGCAAGCTCGTGTCGGTCCGCGGCGCGGCGGGCATCGGCAAGACGCGCTTGTTGCACGAGGTCCATCGTCGGCTTCAGCGCGGCGCGTACAACGTCGGCTGGTACCTCGCTGGCTGCACTCCGCACGGTCGCGATGTCCCCCTCGGGGGCGTCGCCGCGATGTTGCGCGTTTTGTGCGGCATCGAGGAGGGCGACCCGGAGGCGAAGATCTCCGCGGTGCGCCCGCGCCTCCGCGCGCTCGGCCTCGGCGACGATCACCTCGAGAGCGTCCTGCACCTGGTGCGCGCGGGCGGCGACGTGGGCTCGGGCGATGTCGCAGCGACCCAAGAGCACGCGGCCGCTGCGCTCGCACACATGATCTCGCGCCTCTGCGACGACCGCATGCACGTGCTCGCGTGGGACGACGTCCAGCTGATCGACGGCCCCTCGCGCGCGGTGCTCGCGTCGGTCGCCAAGGCGGTCGCTGGCTGTCGCGTGGTGCTCTTGTTCGCCGGTCTCGCCGAGAGCGAGGCCGACGACGCCGGCGGCGTGTTCCTCCACGCCGACGCGCCCGACGGCAAGCCGGTCGCCAACCACCTCATCGTCTTGCGCGATCTGTCGCCCGAAGACGTGCGCAAGATGCTCGCGACCCGCCTCGGCGTCCGCGAGGTCTCGTCCGAGCTCGTCACGTTCGTGCAGGACCGCGCTGCGGGAAACCCGCTGTACGTCGAGGAGCTGGTGCGCGCGGTGCAAGACGCCGGCGCCGTCGCCAAAACGGGCGAGCCTGGTCAAGAGCGCGCCTCGTTCAAGCGCGCGGGCGAGGCGATCGATCTCCCGAAGTCGCTGCGCGGGCTCGTCGCCTCGCGTTTCGCGCGGCTCTCCGCGCGCGAGCGCGGGATCCTCACCGCCATCGCGCTCCTCGGCGAACCGGCCGAGATCGATCTCGTCGCGGCGAGCGTCGAGGCCGAGACCAAGAGCCCCGAGGACACCGGCGGCGTCGTCGGAATCGAGCGCCAGCTGTCGCCGCTCGAGAACACCGGGCTCGTGCGACGCAGCGGCGAGCGCACCATCTCGTTCGTCTCGCCGGTCGCGCGTGAGGTCGTGCTCGACGCCGCGCCGATCGAGGTGAAGCGAGAGCTGCACCTCGCGATCGCCAACGCGTTGATCGCCCTCCCCTCTCCCCCGCTCGACCGCGTGGCACACCACCTCGTCGAGGGCGGCGACCGCGATCGTGCGGCCACCTATTCCGCGTTGTCGGGCGAGGCCCAGCTCGCCGCGGGGCACCCCGAGGCCTCTGCGCGCGATCTCGCCCGAGCCTTCGTGCTCGCCGATCTCCGCGCCCGGCCGCAACGCGACGTCAGCCGCGGCCTCACCGCGCTCGCCAACGCGCTCGGCACCTCACGCGGCGGTCGCGCGCAAGGTGCGGCCGACGCCACCATCGCGATCGACCGCGCGCTCGGGCGCCTCGAGACCGAGGCCGACGTTCGTGTGCGCCGCGACGCGTGGATCGAGGCCGGCCGCGGGTTCGGCGCGATGTCCCTCTTCGATCGCGCCAAAGAGGCGTTCGACAAAGCCGAGCAGCTCAGCGAGACCCCGCGCGACGAGAGCGCGCTGCAGCGGGTGCTGATGGCCCGCGCCGAGACCGCACGGCGCAGCGGCGAGTTCGGCGCGGTCGCCTCCTTGCTCCGCCGCGTCGAGCCGCTCGTCAGCGCCCACGGCGACACCAAGTCGCTCTACGACGTCTACCTGGGCCTCGCGAGCGCGACGGCCGCCGTCGGCGGCGACGGGACCCGCGACCGCGCGCTCGAGTACCTGACCCGCGCCGAGAAGGTCGCACGCGCCATCGGGGACACGCCCGTGATGCTCGCCGAACGCGAGAAGACCCGCGCGCTCATCGCCTGTTTCGTGCGCGACTGGGCCGAGGGGGTTACGTGTGCCCAGCGGGCCGCCGAGCTCGCGCGCGAGGCCGGGCTCCTCCACGAGACCGCGATCAACCTGCACAACCTCGGCGACTGCAAGCTGCGCATGGGCGACAAGCCCGGTGCGTACGCCGCACTCCAGCAGTCGCTCGCCCTCGCGGAAGAGGGCGGCCACGACCGCCTCGCCGCGGTCAATCGCGCCCCCATCCACTACCTCGACGGGCTCGCCGGAGACGCCAAGGCGATGCGCAGGCTCGCCGACGTCACCGCGTGGAGCCATCAACGCGGGTACTCGTGGGACGAGTGCAACGGCCGCTACTGGCTCGGCCTGTTGCATCTCGGCCGCGGCGAGCACACCGATGCGACGCGCGAGCTCGAGCAAGCCCGGGCGCTCGCGGAGGCACTGCAGCTCCGTGCGGTGGTCACCGACTGCAACGAAGCGCTCGGTCGCTGCCGCCGCTGACTGACTAGCGAGCACGACGTACGCGCGCGGGGACACCGTACGCAATCACCCGCGCAGGCACGTCGCAGACGACCACGGCGCCTGCGCCGATGACAGCGTCTTCGCCGATGTTGACAAGTGGGATGGCTGAAGAGCCAACCCCGAAGTGCGCTCGAGCTCCGACGGTCACGCCTCCGCCGAGCGCCGCGTTTGGAGATAAGTGCGCGAACCGGTGGACGAGACAGTCGTGCTCGACGATCGCGCCCGTGTTGACGATGACGCCCTCTTCCACGCACGCGTCCGGATTGATGCAGGCGTTGGCCATCACCACCACGCCCGTGCCCAAGCGAGCGTATGGGCTGACAACCGCCCTGGGGTGAATGACGGTGACAGACGTATGCCCCAGAGCTTCGGTGGCTGTCGCGAGACGTTGGCGAACCGTGTTGTCGCCAATGCCCCACGCAATTTCCTGTGGCGGCGCGGTATGGAGCCACGCCAGACCTCCGAGGACTGCGAAGCCGAAGAAGGTGGCGCCTTGCTTGTCGGCCGCGTCGTCGATGAAGCCGCGAATCTCCCGCCCCCCTGCGAGTGCAGCGTCAGCGACGACCTTGCCGTGGCCGCTCGCGCCATAGACGATCATCTCACGCTCCGCCGACGATCATCCCCGACACGCGGAAGGTCGGCGCTGCGACCGACGTACGCAGATCGAGATCGTCCCCGAGCATGTCGATGCGCTTGAGGATCTCGTCGAGGTTCAACGAGATCGTGACCTCGCTCACCGGGAAGGCGAGCTCGCCGTCCTCGATCCAGAAGCCGCCCGCGCCGCGGGAGAAGTCGCCGGTCACCGCGTTGAACCCGAAGCCCATCATCTCGGTGACGTAGAGGCCGCGCTTGGTCTGCTTGACCACGTCCTTCGCGGGCGTCTTGCCCGGCCGGAGGATCAGGTTGCTCGTCGACGGTCCGACGCCGCCGCTGCCCCCGCGCGAGGCGCTGTGCGTGGAGGGACGACTCAGTTTGCGCCCGGTATACGTGTCCACGAGGTAGGTCTTGAGGACGCCCTTCTCGACCAGCGTCAAACGCTGCGCCGACAACCCTTCGCCGTCGAAGGGGCGAGACCCGGGCGCACCGGGAATGAGCGGATCGTCGTAGATGTCGACCAGATCGGAGGCGACCTGCGTGCCGTCGCGATCGAGCAGGTAGCTCGAACGTCGGTAAATCGCGCCTGCATTGGCGCAGCTCGCGACGAGACCGAGGATCGATCGGCCCGCGTCCGGATCGAACACGACCGGCACCTCGCCAGTGGGCACCTTGCGCGCACCGAGCTTGCGGAGCGTGCGGCGCGCGGCCTCCTCGCCGACGGCAACCTCGTCGTCGAGCGCGGCGAGCTTGCGACGCGCGGTCCAGTGATAGCCCCGACGCTTCTTCTCGCTCCCCGGCTCGTCGGCAACGGGCGTGACCACCAGCGACGCGTAGGAGCCGCGGTAGCCGCCGCGGAAACCGCCGCTCGTGACCATGACCGCGGCGCCCTGCGTGCGGGCGAACGTGGCGCCCTCGCTGTTGGTGATCCGCGGGTCGAACTTGCGCGCAGCCTCTTCGGCGCGCGTGGCACGACGAACCGCCTCGGCGGCGTCGACCGTGCCGCACTCGGGATCGTACAGGTCGAGATCGGCCCACGGGCCCTTGGTGAGGAGCGACGGATCGGGCGGACCAGCGAACGGATCCTCTTGCGACAGCTCGACGAGCTCGAGCGCGTCCTCGACGAAGCGCGCGATGCCCTCGTCGGTGAGATCGCTCGTGGAGGTGAGCGCGACACGGAAGGCTCCGCCCGCAGAAGCGCGCTTCATCACCCGCATGCCGAGCGAGCGGTGACCGGCCTCTTCGACCAGCTCGGGCTCTCCGAGGCGAACACGTGCGGAGAGCTCGCTGCCCGAGCGAGCCATCACCTCGGCGACGTCGGCGCCACCTTTGCTGGCTCGGCGCACGACCTCGTCGGCGATCGCGAGCAACTCGGCGAGATCACGGTCTTCACCCGTGCTTGCCGTGGTGCGAATGGCGGGGTCGTTCAGGTACGGCGTGGGATCGACCGGCATCGCGCGCACGCTAACGCGGGGGCGGTCGACCGTCGACAGTGCCGGGCACCTCCCGACGCGGGCCCGACGCGGCCGTGGTACCAATCGAACGATGGCTGCCCGGACCGGCGCGACACATCCCGCGCGCATGGTCTCCGACCTTGATTTCCTGCGTGGTGCGGCTGCCATTGCGGTGGTGTTGTCACACGTCGTCCCTGCCGTCGTGGCCGATCGCGCCGAGGTGGGATCACGGGCTCCCGGCTACTGGCTGTTCCATGCCCCCGCCGCGTTCGGGCGGGTGGCCGTGCTCCTCTTCTTCGTGCTCAGCGGGTACCTGGTCTCGCGATCGGTCCTCCTCGGCTCTCCCGAACGGCGCTGGCAGCGCTACGCGATCGCTCGTTCCTCGAGAATCCTGACCGTGTTCTGGCCGGCGCTGGTGCTGGGCGTGGGGCTCGACCTCCTTGGTCTGCGCTGGTTCGGTCACGTGGGGCTCTACGCAGGGCAGCACCCCTCGCATTCGCTCGCGCCGTCGGACATGCTCGAGCGGCTGACGCCGACGGTGTTCTTCGCCAACGCGGCCTTTTTGCAGATGTTCCGAGCGCCGGTGCTCGGGTCGAACGTCGCGCTGTGGAGCCTCTCGTACGAGGCTTGGTTCTACGTGGCGTTTCCATTCGTGGTGATCGCCGCCGAGCGCCGTTCGCGAGTCGGCGTCGCCGCAGCGATGTTGGCGTTGGTTCTCGTCGGCATGTTCGTCGGGTACACGCTCGCCTCGTACTTCGCGTTCTGGATGCTCGGGGTGGCGATCACCTGGACCGAGCGTCGAGGCGGCGTCCGCTTCGGCCTCCGTGCGAGGGTTCTCGCCCTCCTGATCACCCTCGCGCTCTCGCTGCTCCACTCGCGTCTGCCGGGGGAGTGGCTTCGCGACGCCCTCGTTGCGACCGCTGAGGCAGGGCTCGTCGCGACTCTCGTGCTGCGTGATCCTGCCCCGCGCCCGGCGTTGTTCGCAGTGGTCTCACGTCGGCTCGCCGACGTCTCCTACAGCCTCTACCTCGTGCACGTGCCGCTGGTCGTGTTCCTCGCCACGGCGCTCGGCGTTCCACCGCGGGCGCCGGTGTCGCTCCGAGCGCTCGCGCACGTGGCGGTGCTCCTCGTGGCGGTCGCCGCCTACGCGGTGCTCGTCTTCTGGTTGATCGAGCGCCGCACACCCGCGGTGCGCGCATGGCTGGAGCGAAGGTTCCTTCAGCCCGAAGGCAAGAGCAGCGCGTGACCGTAGGGCTCGATCGCGAACGCCTCGACGCGATACCCGGCGTCGTGCGCCTCCTGCTCGATGCGGGCGCGATCGAAGGCGACGAGAAACCCGATGCCAGGCCAGAATGCGAGCGGCTCGAGGGGCTCTCGCTCCCCTCGTGCCTTTCGCACGCGCGGTAGCACCTGCTCTCGGAGGAAGCGCGTGGCTCGGCTGCGTGGCTCACGCTTTTCGCGGGGCGTCGTGTCGAAGCTGAGTACGAGCGGCCCTTCTGGACACAGTGCGCGCATGGCAGTCAGCACCGCGCGTCGCTCCTCGCGGGCGTAGACATGCGAGAAGCTTCCCCACCCGAGGACCACCGCGTCGTATCGTGCGCCCCGGAGCATCTCCGCGAGAGGGCCCTCTCCGCGCGCGCCCTCGACGAACGTCCGATAGCTGCCGAGCTCCACCCGCCCGCGTCCTGGCGCCGAGATCACGGTGCGCGCCCCGGCGAGCAGCGCGGGTGCCGGCTCGAAGGCGTCGACCTCGTAGCCGAGGCGGGTCAGCGCACGCAGCTCGCGGCCGCCGCCGGCGGCTCCCAGCAAAATGCGGCCGCGATGCGGAAAATGCGGGTTGCGGAGAAAGCGAACCTCCCACTCGTGCAGCCCGTCGTACTGGCGGCTCTGCGGCAGATAGGCGGTGCGTCGATCGTAGAGCGCGATCGTCAACGCCTCGCGATCCGCGTCGCGCGTGAGCAGAAAGAACAGCTCGTCGCGCAGCTGACGCTCGGCGTCGCGCAGCTCGTCGACCCGCTCGTCGAGGGCGATCAGCGCACGCGCCCACCACGGGAGTCGGGTCGAAGGCACGGAGGCAGAGGGTACCATCATCATCGGGGAGCGGAGCGACGCGGAGACTGAATGGGCCAGACGCTGGCGAGGTCGGTGCACGCGCGCTCGACGGACGACGTCACCAGCCGGAACGCCGGAACCCGCTTCAACAGTGCGATCGCGATCTCGAGCTCGCCCTCGCCCCCCCGGTGCCTCTCGTCCCACATCGCGGGCAGGATGTCCGCCGCGCGAAGGTCGGTGATGCCGGGCGTGCCGTTCGGGTCGTGTTGGAGCTGCACCACGGCGCCGACGGCGATCGGCACGTGGCGCAGGTGCTCGGGCGCGAGCGCGAAGAAGTCGTTGTGCACGAGCTCCCCGTTGCGCCCGACGAAGTCGTAGGCGTCGGCGGTCCCTTGCAGCGTTTGCGTAGCCGGATCGAGGGGAGGCGCCGCCGGCAGCAGTCCGAGCGCACGCGGCAGACCACGCACGCGGCCTTCGGGATCGACCGCGGCAAACTCGTCGGTGATGTAGCGCGCACCACGCGCGACCAGCGCGCGGGACATCGTCGTCTTTCCCGCGCCCGATGGGCCGAACAGCAACACTGCGCTCTCCTCGTTGGCGAGCGCCGCTCCGTGCAACATGAAGGACGTTTCGGCCCGTGCGACGACGACGTCGTACAGATCACGCTCGAAGACCGCCGCGATTTCGCCGATCGAGGACAGGCCCTCCATCAGGAGCTCGCCGTCACGGAACGCGCGAAGGTGAGCGGCGTCGAGCTCCCACACGACCTCGAGCGCCCCTTGGCTCTCCGGGCAACATCCGACGATCGCACGTGCGGCCCGCTCGAGATCGGGGTGATCGGCCGCGACGGAGAACGTCGTGTCGAGCGCGCGACGAACGATGGGTCTCACGACGCGTCGACGATGCAGCCCGCTTCGGCGAGCGCCGCCACGAACGCCACCACGTCCGCGCGCACACGCTCTTCGGAAGAGCCTCCGAGGCTTTCGCAGAGGATTCGGACGACGTCGTCGACCGTGTGGGTGCCGTCGCAGAGCTCGAGCACCACGGCGCCGACCTCGTTGAGGATCACAGCCGAGCCGTTCGGAGCGAGCACGACGGTTTCGGCGTCGGAGAGCCGACGGGTCGAGAGGTTTTCCTGACGGCGCGGACGTTGGGATTGGATCACGATGCGACACCTCGAACGCAGGCACGCAAGGCACTCGCGGTGAGTCGGCACCCCGAGCACTGGAGCTTCTCCGCATCGGCCTCGTCCGAGGACGAGGCGACGAGCGATCGACGAAGCTCGGGCTGCGCGACGATCTCGCGCAACGAGCGACGCGACACGTCGCCGAGACGAGTGTCGCGGTTGAAGATGCAGGGGTAGACGCTGCCGGTGGAGGCTACGGCGAGCTTGCCCATGCTCCTGCGCGCGGAGTCGCCGCCATGGGCGCTGCGGCCGACGCTCCAGAGATCGGCGTCGAGGTCGCCGTGAAACGCGCTGCCGCGCCCGACAGAGCGTCCGGGCGCCAAATCGATCTGCTCGACGCCCATGGCGCGGAGGTGGTCGACCGTGGCGCGGATGTCGGGGGCGTTCTGCTCCATCACGATGATCGAGGTGCGCACGTAGAGTCCTGCGCCCAGGGCACGCTCGATCGCGCGGGTCGTGAGCGCGTGGCTGTTGGGCGTGCGCGTGATCGCGTCGTGGATCTCGGGGCGAAGCGAGTAGTACGAGAAGGCGAACACGGGACGATTCGGCGCGAGGCGCGCGACGAGCTTCTCCGTGAGCAGGAGCCCGTTGGTGTAGATCTCGGGTCGCAGGCCGAGCTGCGCCGCGCGATCGACCAGCTCGGGGAGGAACGTGCAGAGCAGCGGATCGCCACCCGTGAACTGGACCCGTTCGAAGCCGATGGCCTTGGCATCGTCGAGGATCGAGAGGACCGTTTCACGAGACAGCGCGGTGTCCACGTCGGGCGACGAGTCCGCGTAGCAGTGGACGCAGCGCTCGTTGCATCGCCCGGTCAGCTCGATGAACAGCAGATCCCAAGCCGCCAGACCGAGCGCGTGGGTCGGCGTCAGCGGGATGCGCCCGATACCCGCGAGCCCTGCCAGGCCCTCGGCGTAGGGCGAGACCTCGGCCAGACACCCGAGCCGCGGCCCACGCTCTGCCGTGTCGATGTACGCGAGCACCTCATCCGCGAGCGCACCGCTCGCGGTGATCGTCGTGCCGTCGACGCGACGAATCTCGATGCCGGCGCTGCCGACCTGGACGATGGCTTGACCGGTCGGCGCGAGCCAATACGTAGCGCCCGACACCGGAAGGCTCACATCATGCCGCCGGCGGGCGGGCCACACGAGGCGTTCGGTCCACAGCCCGGCGTGCAGCTCGGCCCACACGAAGCGGCCCAGGCCTTGCGGCTCATGGCGAGCGTCGCGAGCACGGTCGGCGCAGCGTACGCGCCAATCCGGAGCAGCCGCCGGCGCGCCTCGTCGGTGCTGCTGCGGTCGTCGTCTTTCGGATCGTGCTCGTTGCCCATGTCTGTCCGTCGCTCCTCGGGGTTGGCGGCCGAATCCTGGCACACTGGACGCGCCACGCCAAGGGCGCGGAACGTCACCAGTTTGCTGGCGTGAGGGTTGGTTGCACCGGGGCCAGCAACCATTCGACCCCGTGCGTGTGCATTCCGCCTCTCGTTCCGCCGAGGTCTTGCGCTGGAACAGGAGCATCGCGAGGGCTCGGCCGTCACACTTCACGAATTCGCCCAACGGGCGTACAAGCTCGACAAACCGATGTCCGACGGAGCCCCCATGCATTCGCTGCGAACGACGCGCTTTTCCTATGGTCCGATGATCGCTCTCGTCTGTGCGGCCTCTCTGCTCGCCGCCTGTGGCGACGACGAGGGCGGAACCCCGGCCACCGAAGATACCGGCACCGACGGTGCCGTGGATTCGACCCTCGACACGGGGAGTGACACCGGGAGCGACACCGGAAGCGACGACACCGCCATCGCCGACAGCGGCAGCGACACGGGCACCGACACGGGGACCACGGACACTGGCAGCGGCGATGCGGCCGGCGATGCCGACGTGGGCGTTGGCGGCGACGTGCCCGCGGCCTACTTCGGGGTATGGGCCGGGAACGGCTCTTCGTTCCCCGACTTCACCTACCCGATGATCCACGTGCTCACGCCCGGTCTCAAGGGCGAGATCATCGGCTGGTCGTCGTACCCGACCTACCCCTGCGGTGGGCGCCTCAAGCTCGACAACGTCACCGCGAGCACGGCCGGCGACGCAGGCCCGGCGGACGCGGCTTCGGCGGTCGACGCCTCGATCACGCTGCCAAGCGGGGTGCAGGTCACCGAGATCCTCGAGTACGGCAAGACGCTCTGCGGCGACGGCGCCAAACAGAGCTTCTCCCTCCGCGGCGACGGCAAGATCAACTGGTCCTGGCTGAGCCCGTCGTACTTCGACACCGGCACCCTCACCCGCATCGGCGACCCGGGCGCCGACGTGCCGAAGGCGTTCTGGGGCGTGTGGCGCGGGACGTGGGCCGAGACGACCGGCAGCACGACCGACGCGGGCACCGACAGCGGCATCACGGCGCTCACGAACGACAAGCTCTTCGTCGCGCTCACCCTCGGTCAGAAGGACCAGACCGTCGGCGCGTTCGTCTACCAGGACAGCAAGTGCACCGGACGCTGGAACCTCAAGACGACCGGCACCACCCTGACCATCAACGAGGTCGTCCTCAACGGCGCGTGCGAGAACGGCGGGACGGTCACGCTCGAAGCCTCGGGCGCGAACCTCTCCTACAAGTGGACCAAGGGCGGGCGCACGCTCATCGGGACGCTCGATCGCGTCACGCCCTGATCCACCCGATCGTCACCGTCGTTCCCGGTCCAGGCGTGCGCGTCGAACGCACGCCGCGACCTCACCGCGCAGTTTCTCGTCCTTTCGGATGACCTGGCTGATGCCGAGGGCGTGGAGCAAGTCCACGTCCCCACGCATCGCGCCGGCGCTCACGACCACGATCGAGCACCCCACAGCCAGGTGCGCTCCCTCGAGGTACATGACGAGCTCGAGCCCGCTCATCTGCGGCATGTGGAGGTCGACGAGCGCGAGATCCGGCGGGGACTCGGTCATCACCCGAAGGGCCTCTGGCGCGTCTTGCGCGATCGTCACCTCGACGTCCGCCGCCCCGCCCTTGGCATAGTGCGCGAGCACGCGAGCCACCGCGGGATCGTCGTCGACGACCAGGACCTTGAACGGCCGCGCCGTCAGGTCCCCGCGCATCGCCCGGAGTCGGTCGACGACCGCTGTCGCCGACTGGGGACGCTCTTCGGGCGACTTCTGCAGGAGATCGTGCACCAGCTCGTCCAACGCCTGGGGGATGTCCGCGCGGACTTCGCGCATGCGAGGCGCGATCGACTGCACCTGCCGACGCATCGTCGACTGGACGTCGTCACCGGCGAGCGGGAGCTTGCCCGTGAGCATCTCGAAGGCGACGACCCCCATCGCGTAGAGATCGACGAGGAACTCGTCGCGCGGGCGGACGTCGCCGCGCGCGGTCTCGGGAGCCATGTAGTCGGGCGTGCCGCAGACGTCGGAGGTTCCGGCCGCTGCGCCGTCCATTCCGAACAGTCCGAAGTCCATGAGCACGAGCCGCTGGCTCGGGAGCAGCATGATGTTGGTCGGCTTCACGTCGCGATGCACGATGCCGGTCTCGTGCACGGCAGCGAGCGCGTCGGCGAGCGTGATCAGGATCTCGGTCGCGGCCAACGGTGACAACCGGCCGTGCCGCGAGAGGTGCACGTCGAGCGTCGTCCCCCGCAAGCGCTCCATGACGACGAATGACGTTCCGTCGTGACAGCCGCTCGAGTAGACGGTGACCGCTGAAGGGTGCTTGATCGCCGCGAGAGCCTGAGCCTCGCGCTGCAGCACCGAAGGATCGACATCCGGCCACGAGGCCTTGATCGCGACCCGGCGGGCGAGGTTGCGATCATAGGCCTCGTAGACCTGCCCCATTCCGCCCTGCCCGATCAGCTCGCGAATCACGTACGCATCGGCGACGACCTGGCCCACGGCGAACACGTCCACGCTGCGACAGGATCGGTCGGTGTCGCTCGAAGCGATCATCGTCGAAGGGGCGAACGGCCGTCGCCCGATTCGCGCGGGGGACGCGCGCCACGGCATCGGTTTGGTCGAAGAGAGCCACCTTCGCGCGCTGTGAGCCATGGCGACCAGCCTCCTGCGCGGAACGTGGACGACACCGCGCAAGCCAAGAATAACAATCTTGCCAAAGTTGACAAGCCGCAACTCTCGCCCGCCAAGGCGTGAATTGCGCACGTCTTCTCGGTCCGCGTTTGAGACGCGCCCTCCGGGCCCGATGTTTGCTGGGAGATGCCCTTGAAGCTGCGCCGACACACACGCGCACCCGGACGCACGACCGAAACGGCCTGCCCACACATCTACACTGGTAATCAAGATGCTTCCGTTGCTCGCGGCCGGATTGCGCCGCATCATGGCTGCGGATCGTTGGATTGGCGTTTTTGGATTCCGTGCCCGTCCGTCAGAACTCGGGAACCCCTGCGATGTCGAGCCCCGTGACAACCCCTGATTACAACGCGCGCATCTTGCACCCGCTCGCGACATGGTTGCGCGAGCAGCGGGGCGAGAACGTCGTTCGCCGAATCGCCGACCAGGTCGAGATCCCGTTGTCGATGCTGCAGGGCCAGAACGAATGGATTTCGCAGCAGCAGTTCGAGTCGTTCCTTGCGCGAGCACGAGACGAGCTCGCCGACGACGAGAGCTTCAAGCGCGCCGCCGTGCACCGCATGGCAGATGGCTATGGGCTGATGCGCTACCTGTTGTGGGCGAGCTCGCCGGGTGCGGTCTACGCCCACGCTGAGAAGACGTACGGTCTGATGTCTGCCGTCGGCACCCCGAAGGTGCTCTCGGTCTCGCGCACCGCGCTCCACGTTCGCATCGAAAGTGATCGGCCGATCAGTCGCCTCAATTGCATCCTGAGGCAGGCGCAGACCACGGAGTTGCCCACGCTGTGGGGCCTCCCGCCCGCAGTGCTTCGCGAGACCAGCTGCGTTGCCCTCGGTGACGCGGCCTGCGAGTACCACCTCCGTTGGTTCGACAAGCGGCGGTGGTATCCACCGGTCATCGGCTTCGTCGCTGGCATCGCGCTCGCCTTGGCCGCGCGGCGCTTTCAGGTGTCCGCAGCCACCGCCTCCGCGGCACTGCCCTTCTTGGGTGCGCTGGTCGGCTTCGTGCTCGAGCTGCAGCGGAACCATCGTTCGAACCTCGCGTTCGGCGCCGAGCAGAACGACGCGCTGCGTCGCCTCGCGGAGGAGGAGGCCGAGGTCCGCCGGGAGTTGCTCGATCTCCAGCATCGACAACGCGAATGGATGCAGCTGCTCGAGACGGACGCCGCCGAGCGCGCGCTCACGATCCGCAACGTCGTCGCCCGGATCGAACGTTCGCAGGAGGCGCGCGACCAGGAGCTCCGCGGTTTCTCCCACGATCTCAACACCCCCGTCACGGTGCTGCGTTTCGGGCTCCAGTACCTCGCGACGCTGGCGAACGAAGCGGGCGGAGAAGGTCCCGTCGTGATCGCCGAGTGCGAGGACTCGCTCGTGCGGGTCAGTCGCCTCCTCGGCGAGCTCATGGAGGCGACGAAGGTCCGCGCCATCGCGCGCCAATTGGTCCCCGAACGCGTCGATGTCGCTCAGCTCACCGACCGGCTGCGTCGGAGGCTGCGGGCGATGGTCTACCACCGCGACATCCGAACGACCGTGTTCCGAACCCGCGAAGCACCCGAGTCGCTCGAGACCGATGCGTTGTTGCTGGATCGGATCACCGACAATCTCCTCAGCAACGCGGCCAAGTACACCGAGCGTGGGAGCATCGTGGTCGAGGTGGACGGCAGCCCGGGCTTCCTCGTGCTGAAGGTGCTCGACAGCGGCAGGGGGATCGACCCCGAGCGCCTCGATCGGGCCTTCGTTCCCGGGGCCTCCGAGCGCACGGAGCGCGCGAGCGACAGCCACGGCCTGGGCCTGTCCGTCGTCGTTCGACTGCTGGCCGAGGTGGGCGGGCGGCTCGAGGTCATGTCCAAGCCCGGGATCGGGACCACCTTCTGGGCCTACGTGCCCGTCGCCGGACGGCGACCGAGCGCCACCCCGCCCGGTGAGGGCGAGCCGGCGGCGGATCTCATGCAACGCGTCGTGAAGATCCGGAGGATCAAGTCGGCATGAGCATCCATTCCTGGCGTCCGCTTCCCCTCTCGGTGCCACCCGCGAACACTGCCCCGACCGCGCCGCGCGTCATCGACGTCTTCCTCCGCTACTTGAAGGCCGAGGGCGTCCGCGTCGTCTTCGGGATTCCGGGTGGCCTGCTCCACCCGTTCTTCGAGGCGGTGGAGCGCGACGACGACGTGGCGCTCGTGGTCACCAAACACGAGGAAGGCGCGGCGTTCATGGCGGACGGCTATGCCCGCGCCGGACGGCGGCTGTCGGTGTGTGCGGGCACCTCGGGCCCGGGGGCGACCAACCTCCTCACGGGGGTCTCGTGTGCATTCGCCGATGGGGTGCCGCTGCTCGTGGTCACCGGCCAGGCGGCGTCGCACGCGCTGGGAAAGGGCGCAGCGCAAGAGACGACGCGCGAGGACATCGACATCGTCGCGATGTTTCGACCGGTGACCAAGTACTCGGCGATGGTCACCTCGCCTGGCAGCATGGCCCACCACCTCCGACGTGCGCTGCGCCTCGCGCTGACCGGTCGGCCGGGGCCTGTGCACCTGAATGTTCCGGTCGACATCTGGGAGAAGCCGCTAATCGAGGAGTGGTTCGATCCCCACACCTATCGACCCGACACCCACACCTTCGACCGCACCGCGGTGCAACGTGCAGCCGACGTGCTGCTCGAGGCCCGACGTCCGGTGATCCTGGCCGGTTCGGGCGTGGGCATGTCTGGCGCCGAGGAGCATCTTCGAGCGCTCGCCGAGCTGCTGCCGGCGCGCGTCGCGACCACGCCGCGTGGCAAGGGAGTGTTCCCCGAGGACGACCCCTTGTCTCTGGGGATCCTCGGCGTCGCGGGGCACCGGGACGCCCGGGAGACGATCTTCGGCGACGAGGTCGACGTGCTGATGACCGTGGGCGCCTCGCTCAACGAGACGAGCACGATGAACTGGAACCCCCGCCTGCGACCGAGCAAGTCGCTGATCCAGCTCGACATCGACGTCGACCGCATCGGGCGCAACTACCCGGTGGACGTGCCGCTTGTCGGTGATGCGCAGAGCATCCTGGTCGAGATCGTCTACCACGCCCACCGCAAGATCCGAGAGGGCGGGTTCCCGCAGTCGACCTGGGCCAAGGCGCGACCGCTCGACCGCACACACGAGCGCTACGACGACGCCGCGAATCGCGTCAGCGAAGCGGTTCCGCTCACGCCGCCCCGTTGGCGCGCGGATCTGGAGGAGGTGCTGCCGTCGAACGCGTTCATCTTCTCCGACATCGGCGGACACATGCTGTTCAACCTGCACCACCTCTGCGTGCGCGCCGGACAGCGGTTCTTCATCAATCTGGGCTTCGGTTCGATGGGGCACGGCACGCTCGCGCCGATCGGGGCGGCGTTGGCCGAGCCAGGACGGCCCGTCTTCGCCGTGATCGGCGACGGATGCTTCGCCATGAACGGGATGGACTTGCTCACCGCGGCGGAGTTCGATGTGCCCGTGATCTGGATCGTCGAGAACAACAACATGCACGGCATCACCTTCCACGCGAGCCAGGTGCTCTCGAAGGGTCGGCCCTTGGCAGCCAGCCGCTACCGAAGACGGATCGAGGTGGCGGCCATCGCGCGTGCCATGGGCCTCAGCTCGTGGGTCGTCGACGCCCCCAATCGGCTCCAAGATGCCGTCCGCGAGGCGCTCCGCAGCGGCGGACCCGCAGTCATCGAAGTCCGCGTCGACGGCTACATCTGCCCGCCCATGGGCGTGCGCACCCGGTCGCTCGCAGGGTTCATCGAGAGCTGACCATGTCGACCAAGGTCCCTTGGAATCCCGATGCCCCTACCCCGTTCGACGGACAGGGCTGGCCGGAGCAGCTCGACGCGCGGGTCGTCTCGGGCACGCGAATCCACGGCTACGACGCCGTGCGCGATCTCTCGCGCCACTACCGCTTCTCCGACGTCGTCTTGCTCGCGCTCACCGGTGAGCTCGCGAGCGACACCGTGGCACGCGCGTTCGAGGTCGCCTTGACGTGTCTCGCGCCCAGCTCGGTCGCTGAGGCCCCCGCGCACGCCGGAGTGCTGGCCCGGGTCTGTGAGGCGTCTGCGAGCGCGGTCATCGCAACGACTGCGATCGGACTGGCAGAGCAGGCGCGCTTCACGGTGGCGGCGCACGGCTCTTGGCTTGCGAGCCTGGATGCCACGAGCGCCCCCTCCCCGGTCGCCGCCGCCGACGAGGTCGAACCGATTCGCGAGGCTCTCGCGCAGATCGGCGTCTCGTTTCCCACGGTCGATCGCGCCTCGACCGCAGTCGAGGCCATCCTGGCGATCTTCCACGCCTGCGGGCTCGTACGACCTGATCAGCTCGAGAGCGCCTGGGTCATGGCCAGACTCCCGGTCGTCGTCGCAGAAGCGTTTGCCGCGCCGTCTGGTCGATTCAAGGAGTACCCCCTCGAGCTCCCGAAGTTTGCCTACTCGGAGGACCAGGAGTGATCCCCCGCATTCCGACCCGCGTCGCCGCGCTGGGCTATTCCGAGCATCGTTTCCGGGGCTACGCCGTCTTCGCCGAGCTGACCGGCACGAGCTACGCGGCGCTGATCGCCCTTGCCGTTTCGGGTCGTCGACCGACTGCGGACGAGACCGAAGCGCTCGATTTGCTCGCAGGCGTGACCACGGTGGCCGATCCGCGGATCTGGCCACTCAAGCTGGCGCGTCTGGTCGCCTCGTACGGCGGATGTCTCGCGGGGTTCGCTGCCTCGCAACTTCCCCTCGAGGGCGACCGCATCGGGCCCCCGATCACGGTGCATGCCGCCACGATGCTCGTCGAGATGCACCAGGCCGTCGGCGGCCGGCTCGACGATCGCGAAGCGTGCCGCGCGGCGGCGCGCGAGCTGGTTGCCCAACGGCGCAGGCTGGTGGGCTTTGGGATTCCCTTTCGTCCGGCCGACGAGCGCTACGTCGCGCTCCGCGCAGCCCTCGTTGCTCGTGGACGAACCGAGCTCCCGTTCTGGCGGCTTCACGAGATTCTGGTCGAGGTGGTCCAGAGCGATCGCGGCTTGCCCCCCAACATCGGCATCGGGACCGCGGCGATGCTGCTCGACATGGGGCACGGTCCCCACGAAGCCGCGGCCATCGTCCACTTCATCAACCAGCACGTTTTCGTCGCCAACGCGTTCGAAGGAGCGCGGGATGCGCGGGAGGAGCTGCGCGTGCTGCCAGCGTCCACGATCCGATACGTGGGCGCACCGCCCCGACGGAGCCCGCGCGCGACGGTCGAACGCTGACGTCACTTCCTCCGTGCATCACGTGCGTGGGCCGGTTGTGAGCGCCTCGCGAACACATCGCAGCAGGGTCTGCGGCGTGAACGGCTTCGGGAGGAATGCGTCGGGTGTGCGTCCGCGCTGCGTCGCTCCCCCCTTCTCCGGGTAACCGGACATGTAGGCCACCCGCAGCCCCGGCCGCGCGGACGACAGACGAGCGGCGAGCTGGTCGCCGCTCATTCGCGGCATCACCATGTCTGTCAGCAAGAGGTGGATGCGCCCACGGTGTTGTTCACAGAGGATCAGGGCATCGCCTGCGCTCGTTGCCTCGAGCACCTGGTAGCCCTTCTTCGTGAGGATGGTTCGCGCGACCTTCCGTACGACATCCTCGTCCTCCACGAGGAGAATGGTCTCGGAGCCACGCAAGTCCTCGTCCAACCTCGTCCCCGACTCCGGCACGCAGTCATCCGAAGCGAGGGGCAGGTAGATGCGGAACGCAGAGCCCTTGCCTACGTCGGACTGCACGGCGACGTGTCCTCCACTCTGTTGGACGATGCCGAACACCGTGGAGAGCCCGAGGCCAGTCCCCTTGCCCGCGGCCTTGGTCGTGAAGAACGGTTCGAAGATTCGGGTCCGGGTAGCGACATCCATACCGATGCCCGTGTCGGTCACTGCGATCGTCGCGTGCGCCCCGGGGGCGAGGCCCACCCGCGCGGCTTCTGCCTCTCCCAGATCGGCGCGGCCGATCTCGATGGTCAGCGTCCCGCCGGCGGGCATGGCGTCACGGGCATTCACCGCGAGGTTCATCAGCACCTGTTCGATCTGTCCGCCGTCGACGAACACGGGAGCACTGGACGCGTAGGGCACGGCCCGCATCTCGACATCCTCGCCGATGAGCCGGCGCAACATCTTCTCGGTGCTCGCGAGGACCTCATTGAGATCCACCATGCGCGGCTGAAGCGTCTTGCGCCGGCTGAAGACCAGGAGTTGCTCCGTGAGTCTGGCCGCACGGTTCGCGGCCGTCTTGATCTCCATCACGTCGTCGTGCATGGGATCGAGCGGGTTCAGGCCCTCTGCCAGGAGCAACGAATAGCTGAGGATGACGGCCAACATGTTGTTGAAGTCGTGGGCCACCCCGCCGGCGAGCAGGCCGATGGCTTCCATCTTCTGCGCTTGGCGCATCTGGACCTCGAGGTCCTGCTGCTCCGTGATGTCCGATGCGGTGCCGACGACTCGATAGACCTCGCCGTCGATGCCGCGAAGTGGGTACGCTCGATCGCGAATCCAGCGCAGAGATCCATCTGGCCGCTGGATGCGATAGGTCTCGTCGTACTCGCCGCGATTCCGCTTGGTCAAACCCGCCTGACGCACGCGCTCGCGATCGTCTGGATGAACGGCGGCGAGCCATGCCTCCTCCCACGAACCGAGGTGCGCGGTCGGTCTGTTCCAGACTCTCTCGAAGGCCGGGCTGACGTAGAGCAGCTGGGTCTTCAGCGGATCGGTCACCCAGAAGACCTCGTCGATGTTCTCCGCGAGCTCGCGAAAGCGGCGCGCGCTCTCCCGGAGCTCGCGTTCCGACCGCTTGCGATCGCTCACGTCCATGATGTTGCCGAGGATCGCCGACCTGCCATCCAGCTCGACCGCCGATCCGAGGACGTTGACGAAGACGGTCTCGCCATCCTTCCGGATGCCCCGGAACTCGTACTCCATGCTCGTGACCGAGCCGCCCAGCCGGAGCCCGAGGTTCTCGGCCACGCGCCCGCGGTCGTCTGGGTGAATCACCACCATTGGATCGGCGCCGATCAACTCGCCGTCCTCGTACCCGAAGATTCGATGCAGTGACCGATTGACGTAGGAGAGGCGACCGTCCTGCACGATGTAGATGCCGACGAGGGCGGTCTCGCTGAGGGTGCGGAAACGCGTTTCGCTGTCCTGCAACCGCTCTTCTGCGCGCTTTCGTTCGGTGATGACCTGCGTGAACATGGTCAGTCCGCCGATGTCGCCCTCGCCCGTCATCCACGGACGGACATCCCAATGAACCCACTCCGTGGTCCCGTCGGCGCGCGGAAACGGGTCCTCGTCACAGCGTTCTGCGGCGCCGGCGAGGACGCGACGATGCACCTCCTTCCAGCGCTCGGGAATGTCGGGGAACACCTCGTAGTGCGAGCGGCCGACGACGTCTTGCCCTTGGAGGTGGTAGTCCGTCAGCCATCGGTCGCTCACCGCGATGTAGCGCATCTCACGGTCGAACATGGCCACCGCGGCAGGCGTGTGCTTGATGAGCTGTCGGAGGAGGACTTCACTGGCTGCTGCCGACTGCTCCGCGCGGCGTTGCGCCGTCACGTCGCAGTTCACCCCCAACATGCGGGTGGCGCGGCCATCCGCGTCGCGCACCACACGCATTACGGCTCTGAGGACGTGATGGGAACCGTCCGGCCACTGGATCTCGAACTCCTCGCTGCATGGATGCTCGCTTCGCAGGGCTTCCTGCACGCGCGACGCGATGCGGGCACGATCCGCTTCCGCGACGATGCTCATCCACGACCGATGGTCGCGGGGCTGTTGCTCGGGGCGGAGGCCGTACAGTCGGACCATCGTCTCGTCCCAAGCGAGCCGATCCTCGACGATGTCCCAATCCCAGATGCCGATTGCCGCGGCGCCCGTCGCGAGTTGGAGACGTTCGGTCAGCCTGGCGAGCTGCCCCGCCTGTTGTTCGCCGAGCTCACTCGTCGGCATGGAACCTCCACGAGCGGTCGTTCGCTCGCAGTACAGCCGCCGCGAATTCGCGTGTCAACCGCGGTCATGATGTATCGCAGCGAGCATGCGTTCGGCGCTCGGCTCAGACGCTGACCTCGTCGACGCCGTCGAGCAAGATCGCGCCCTCGCCATCGGTTCGCAGCATGGTGATCCCTGGATACGTTCGTTCCAGCTCGAGCAGGGTCGCGCGCGTGCGACGGACCTGCTCTCGCAGCTCGTGAACCTCCCGCTCCAACGCCGCGTGCTCGATCGCCTGCAGCACCGAGCAGCAGATCTCGTCGTCGCGCCACGGCTTGCTCACGAAGCGGGACACCTCGCCGAGGTTGATGGCTCGAACCGCGACCTCGAAGTCATGCGAGGCCGTGACGATCAGTCGTTGCACCAGCGGCCAACGCAGCCGGACCATGCGGAGCAGATCGAGCCCGCACATCCCCGGCATGTCCTGGTCCGAGAGCACGACGTCGACCTGAACGGTCGCGAGGATCTGCAAGGCCTCTTCCGCTGACTCGGCCTCGATAGTGTTGGCCACGTCGGAGAGCGTGCGCATGAGCGCCTTCCGCATGGTGCGTTCGTCGTCCACGATGAGCAGGGTGGGTTCGATGAGTTCCATGGTCTACTCGCCTCCTGTGATGAACGACGTCTGAATCGCTTCCTCTTCGCCCTTCGAGCGGAACGAGAAGCGGACTCGATACTCGGTGTAAGGCAACAACGGTGCGGTCGGAACGAGGTGCGCCTCTCCCGGCCGCACGAGGTGCTCTGGGTCGGTCTTCGCCGTGACGAGCACAGCATCGAGCACGCCCGCCGGCCCCTGAATCTCGGCAGAGAGCGCGACCAGCGCGCTCTCACGAATCAGTGACACCGGGTAGCCGACGAGTGATCTGCCGGGGACGGGGTTCGGCCTCTCCGCTGCGGCGTAGAACACTGCGGGCACGTTCTTCGAGCCGTCCGGCGGCCAGACGACCACTCGCTCGGGAGCCCGCGCGTCCTCCGTCTTGCGGCCGAAATCAATGGTCGCGCAGGCGTCGATGTGGCCGTACCCGAAGCTCGAGCTCTCGGTGCGAAGGAACGGTGCTCGGTGGTAGACGCTGTTGAGGAAGCCTCGTGGTCCCTCGACAGCGGCGGCGCCGGTGATGTTCGCGATGACCTCGCCCGCGGGCAACTCGGAGAACCGCTGGAGTGCGAGGCGGGCTTCGAAGGTGACGGCCGTGAACGCGGGCCGGCCCGTGGTCTGGAAGTGGGTGAGCTCGCCATTGGTGATCAGATAGCGACAGTGACCGGCGGCCGCGCCGGAAGCGGCGGCGTCGCAGCGCATGGGCGGGAGCGCGACCATCGCGCGCGCGCGGGCGATGGCACGACGAGCGTCGGCGGTATCCTGGTCTTCGTCCGGACATGCGCGATCGTCGAGCGCCGTCCGGAGCGGCGCGCGGACTGCGGGGGTCACCCATTCGGGTTCATCGTTGGTGAACGAACAAGCTGCGACGTTCGCGATCAGCGACAGTGCCAGGCCGGGAACGAAGAGTTCTTGGAACATGGCGGGGCCCTCCGCTCAATACCGGTCGGCGTAGGTGACGCGCCAACCCATGGGGAACTTCTCCAGCCAAACCTTCGAGGCGTAGGAGATCTCGCCGGTCGAACGCGTCTCGCGACGAATGGTGTGCGCCACGGCCTGCGAGTAGTTCCGCCGCGAAATGGGGAACAACGAGATGACCTGCGACTGCACGTTGCCCCGCGACTCGACCGCGGAGCTCGCGATGGCCGCGCGCGAATCGTCGGTCTGCCAATCGCAGTAGAAGCCCTCCATCGTCGAACGCAGCATGGCGGCGTTCCCGTGCGTGTCGGCCCAATCGAGGTTCGCGATGACGTTCCCGATCGCCGCCGCGTCTTCGGCGGTGACCGTCTGCGCAGGCGCCTCGAGATACGGCGTGAGCGTCGTCTGCCACTCGAGACGAAGCGCTTCGAAGCCGACGCCGTACGTCGCGCGCGAGGCCTTGTCGATCGCCGTCTCGAGGTCCGCGCCCGTCTTGACCCCGACGCCCGACTTCGTGAGGTAACCGCCGCCACTCCAGGTGACCGCGTTCGCCTTCCAGATCTCGAGGAACTTCGTCATGCCCCCGCGGGCGACGAGGAACTTCACGAACGAGCCTGCACGGCCGTAGTGATCGCCCCAGACGTCGCCGTCGCTGAATCGCGTGAGGTACGCGGAGTCCATGCCGGCACGCAGGTCGCGGACGTACGCTTCGTGGAGATCTCGCCCCGATCCATCGAGGAGCTCGGCGAGGCCCTCGTCGAGGAACGGCAGGTGGTCCTGGCCGTCGACCTTCGAGGCGATGACGTGGGTCAGCTCGTGGCCAGGGGAGGCGACTTCGTACGAGTCGGGGTGACCGAGCCACAGCACCTCGATGCGGTTGAGGCTCGCGTACGCGACGCCCTTGCCGTACCCGTTCTCCTGCGCCGTGGCGCGGTTGGGCGACAGGACGATCGTGATGTTTCCGGGGGCAGCGACGCCGAGCGCCGCCGCGATCTCGACGTAGAGGGTGTTTCGCACCGCAGCGATCGTCTCGAGGTCCGTTTCGGCGGCGGTCTTCGGCATGTACCGCAGCGTGACGTTCTCCCGCCGGGCATCGACCCAGGCGTTCTTCCCGAACGACACCTCGTCGCAGAAGTCGGTGGCGAGCGCGGCCGGGGCGGTGGGAGCGGCCGGCACGGACTCTCCCGGCGCGCTCGCCGTGGCCGAAGAGGTCGCAGGCGCAGGGTCCGCCGGCCCGGCCGGAGCGGTGTTGGCGCCCGCCGGAATCGACGACGGGGCGGGATCCTGAGAGGCGGTCTCGGAGTACCCCGGGACGGCGAGCGTGCACGCGGAGCCAAGAACGCCAATAACACCAAAGATGGCAAGCTGATGTGCGCGCATGTGGATCGCCTCCTCGCCGGAAATCGGCGGGTTCAGAGCCGCTGTCTCGTTCTCTGAGTACGGATCCAAATCTCGCCGCGTAAGGGGTCCGCAGACGATAGATGCCAAATATCACAAATCAGGTGAGACCATCCCCGACACGGACATCGCGGTTGCGCATGAGGAACGGCGTTGTTACGGTCATCAGGCCAAATACAAGGAGTTACCCAAATGAGCCAACTGGCCGCTCCTAGCCAAATCCTGATCGTGGACGACGATGCGGCGCTCGCGCGCGCGCTCGCCCGAGCGATCCAAGCCGACGACCGCGCGATCGAGCTGGCCCATGACGTTGCAGGCGGTTGCCAGGTCGTGCGCGAGCGGAGGCTCGATCTCGTCGTCTGCGATTACGAGCTCCCGGATGGCGACGGGCGCGCCGTGCTCCGGTGCTCCCTGGAGCTCCAATCGAGCACGCCGCGGATCCTCCTCACCGGACGATCGGAGTGGAACGTGGCAAAGCTGGCGGTCAACGATGGAGAGATCTTCCGCGTGCTCGAGAAGCCGTGCGACACCGCGACTTTTCGCGGCGCCGTCGAGGCCGCGCTGCAGCGGAAGCAACGCTCCGATGGACAGCAAGAGCTTCGACGCATCGCGGACGGGTACGGACGCGACCTCGCCCACGCCAACGAGCGACTGACCGCGGAGTGTGCAGCGCAGACGATCGAGCTGCATCGTCAACGTCAGGAGCTCGTCGAGGCCTTGCTCCATGCGGCGGAGCTCCGTCATCCGGGCGCACGGCGGAGAGCTCACGAGGTCGAAGCGGCGACCGCGCGAATCGGGGCAGCCATGGGCCTCGAGCCGGCTCAGACGGTCGAATTGCAGGCCGCGAGCCTGCTGCACGAGGTCGGCCTCGTAGCCCTCGACGATCGCCAACTACGCGAGGCGGACGGTGGGCTGGACGACCACTCGCTGCAGGTCGCCGAGGCGAGCGCGACCATCGTGGAGCACGTGGCCGGTCTCCAGGCCGCGGCCCGACTGATCCGACTGCTGGCGCCCGCACGCGCCGGCGTGCCAGTGGCGCTCGGGGCGCGGATCCTGGCGCTGGTGCTGCGCCATCGCGAGCTCTCTCTGCGACTCGCGCGAGACCGGGTACGCGGAGCGCTCGAACGAGAGGTCTCGGTCGACGCCGCCTTGGTCGCGGCGATACTCGACGAACCGTCCTGAAGAACTGTCGGCTCTCCAGCCGGTCCGGTCGCAATTCCGAGACACTGGTCGACAGCCGCGGCGACCAGATGCGGCAACAGGCGCGGGACGGTCGGACGTCCTGATTGGCCCAACCCGAGTCGCTAGATTACGGCCCAACTTGCTGGGGTTTGGAAGATCAGGAGATCAAAAGATCAGAAGCGAGACGAGATGGGGGCTGCCGCGTCTTGCCCTGAGCCTTCGTGCGCGACGGAGCGGTTCGCGCGTCGATCGGCAGACCGCACGGCCTTCTGACCTTCTGACCTTCTGTTGGAGCGAGGCGGCCCCCGAAGAGGTCGGCTCGAAGTTACTTGTGATGACCTCGGAGGCGGCCCTCTCGGTGACGTCACGATGAGGTCCACACCGAGTCGACAGGCGAGACGAGAGTCAGCAAAAGTGCATCTCGTGCTGTCGACTGTCGACCAAGCAGCGGACGAATCGTGGCGGCGACGGTGTCCTTCTGCTCACTGCGCTTCGGGCGGTGGGGGCAACGAGCGGGCGATCAGCGCGGAGATCGCCTCGCCGGAGAGCTCGGCCTTCTGCAGGACCGGCACGTCTTGTCGTGCCAGCTCGTCGAGCCAGGGGCCCCTCGCCCCCGTCAACACCGCCACCGGCACGCCCGCCTCCCGCGCAGCCGCCACGACGCGCATCCCATCGCTCTCGCCCGAGGGCATGCACATGTCGGTCACCACCAGGCACACGTCGGTGGTTCGCAACTGCCATTCCGCGGCGGCCACGTCCCCCGCATACACCACCACGGCGTCGGGCCTGGTGCTTTGGATGACCCGGCGCATGACGACGAGAAACGACGGCTCGTCATCGACGAGCAGGACGCGGTGGCCAGCGTTCATGAAAACCCCGATTCGTCATCCCCCGTAGAAGGTGATACTCCAGACTAACCAATGTCGTGCGTTTGGGAAGCGCCGAATGCTCATTCGTCGCCGAGGAGCGCCAAGGCCTCCGTCGCGCCTGCGGCGCGCAGCGCGGCTTCGAGCAGGTCGTCATCGATCACGAGGTCCCCAGCGGCGTCCCGCCCGACGCTCGGGGGGCGACCTCCGGCGTCGACCCACTCGAAGAAGGCGCGCCGCCGGGCCCGTTCCCGCTCCCGCGCGGATTCCTGCCGAGAGAGGGCGATCCGATCGCCCAGCGCTTGCATGGTGCTCGCGAACGCCTGCAGGTCGAGGGGCTTGACGAAGAAGCGGTGCAGCTCTCCCTCATTGATCGCCCCAATCGCACGGTCGAGGCTGGCACCACCCGTGAGCATCATGCGAATCGCCCTCGGGTGCTCGCGCCGGATGACGCCGAGGAGCTCGATGCCGTTCATGTCGGGCAGATCGAGATCGGAGACGACCACGTCGACGCTCTGGGTGCGGAGGAGGTCGATCGCCTCCTCCGCGCTGCTGGCGGTGCAGACGGCGACGGTGTGGCCAACGGCGCGTGAGAGCGATCGGAGCACCATCGGGTCGTCGTCGACGAACAGCACCGTCACGGGGGTCTCGAAGCTCATGACAACCACCTCTTCCACGCAGGCGTTTGGAGGCGTGACATTGCGTGTTCGATCTCCAACACCAGCTCGTCCGCGGACTGTTGTCGGTCGGCCGGATCTTTCTCGAGCGCACGGGAGACGAGTCGAACCACGCTCGGATCGAGCGGTCCGTGCGGGCTCGTCAGCGTGGGAGGCGGTGCTTCGAGGTGGGCGGTGAGGAGGGCGCGAATCTCGTCCGCATCGAAGGGCAAGCGCCCGGTGAGCAAGCGATAGAGGACCACGCCGAGCGCGTAGACGTCGGAGCGCCCATCGGTGGATTCACCGCGAATGTGCTCGGGGGACATGTAATGCGGGGTTCCGATGACCTCATCGCGATGGCCGTGGCGCAGCTCGAGCAACGAGGCGGCCCCGAAATCAATCACCTTGAGCGCGGGCTCCTCCTCTCGATCCGACGCCAGGATCATGATGTTGGACGGTTTGAGGTCGTTGTGGACCACGCCGGCGTGGTGGGCGGCCGAGAGCGCGCGCGCCACGCTGCGCGCGATGGCGAGCGCATGGCGTGGCCTCAACGCTCGTCCCCCTTCGAGTTGCCTGCTTAGAGGCTCGCCGTCGATTCTCTCCATCACGACGAAGGGGCGACCGTCGGGAAGGACGCCGTAATCGCTGACCTCGAGCAGCTCGGGGTGACGGACCCGACTCGCGGCCCGGGCCTCGGCGAGGAACGCGCGCCGCTGTTGCTGGTTGCGGGCGAGGGAGTCGTGGAGGATCTTGATGGCGGTGGGCCGCCCGAGGAAGACATGGGTGGCCGCGAGAACGATCCCCGTCGCGCCGCGTCCGAGCTCCGCCTCGATTCGGTGGACCCCCACCGTTCCGCCCGGGCGAGGGTCGTCTTCGACGTCGAGCAACGGTGCGCGGTCGCGCTCGCAGTGCGAATCACCCGGCGGCGCGAAAGCCCCGCAAAGAGAGCAGCGCTTGAGGGCCGTCTCGGTGGCAGGAGGCGCACCGTCGAGCGCCAGGGTCGAGATCTCGCACTCGAGGCCAGCGAGGAGGGCGACGACCGAGACGACCACCACCGCGCACGAGCGGCCGGAGCGGATGGTGATCCGTGCGAGGTTCGTGGCGGAGCTCCCGGCGTGAGGCTCGACGAGCGGGTCGAGGTGGGCCAGACGGGCCAACATGCCGATCGCCCTCGCCGCGACCTCCCGATCGAGGACCAGGCGCCCCAGCTCGGTTCGACCGCGCACGACCTCCAACGCGTAGACCGAGCCGGCGCTGCGCAGGCGCAGTCGCGACGCACGACGCCGGACGGGCAGGAGCAGAATGAGCTCGACCAGCTCCGCGGCGCCGATGGGCTCGGTATCGGCGAGGGATTCGACGTCAGCGTCCAGGGGCTCGTATTCGACAGGCGAAAGGTCCATGGAGTCCTCCGCGACTCATTGTGCGAACGCACGTTGGAGCAACTCGCCGAGCACCTCTGCGCTCAGCGCCGCCTTCGGGATCACCTCGACTCCATCGAGGGAGAGCGCGTCGATCTCGTGGGGCATGGCGCTGGTCACGACGGCGACGGGGACCTGCGCCGCCCGTGCCGCCTTCACCACGCGCAGCCCGGCCTGGGCGTCGGCATGCATGCGGAGGTCGGTCATGACGAAACGCAGGCTCGTGGATTCGAGCTGCCATTCAGCAGCCTGGGCGCTCGACGCGTACACGACGATGATGTCGGGCCTGGCGCGTGCGAGCAGACGTCGCAGAGAGGAGAGCAGCAGCGGTTCGTCGTCGACCACCAAGACCCGCGTTCCCGTGTTCATGGCGCCTCCGATGGGTACAACGGCCAACCTGGCCATTCAATAAGTTCCCAACAAGGACCTTTTTCACAAACCAAACAAAACCGCTGTCCTCAGCGGAATTTCTGAATTCCAGGCTTGCCAACCGCCACTCAATGACCAAAATACCCAAGAGAGGTCCCAATGACGACTCGCCCGCGCGTGCTGCTCGTCGACGATGACCAGCGCAATCTCTCGCTGTTGGAGGCGGTGCTTGCGCCGCTGGACGTCGCGACCGTGCGCGCGACCGGGGGCGCCGAAGGGATCGACTGCTACCGGAGCTCGCTTGCGGGTTCCGCGTTCGACCTCGTTCTCCTCGACGTGATGATGCCGGACATCGACGGCTTCGCCGCGCTCGCAGCGATGCGCGAGAGCACCCCCGCAGGCGAGCGCGTACCGATCATCCTGGTGACGGCGCTCACGGCCCGGGAGGACCGACTTCGTGGCCTCGAAGCGGGCGCCGACGACTTCTTGACGAAGCCGCTCGAATCCAACGAGGTGCGGTGCAGGGTGAAGACGTTCCTCGCGCTGCGCGAGGCCCAACGCACCCTGGCGGAGCGCGCCAGGACATTGGAGCGCCTGCAGCGTGAGCGTGCCGAGCTCTCACGCCTCCTGGTGCACGATCTGAAGAACCCGCTCGCCGCCCTCGACAGCAATCTGAACTGGCTCGCGCGACAGCTCGAGAGCTCCACCGACTCGATCAAGGAGGCCGTGGAAGACTCGAGCGCGAGCACTTCGCGCCTGCTGGCACTCGTGGGGGGGCTGGTCGAGATCGACCGGGCCGAGTCGGGGAAGCTCGTGGCCAACCCCAAGCCGCTGGCCATCGGTCCGTTCCTCGAATCGGTGGCCCGACGCCACCGTCGCGACGCTGACCTCCGAGGAATCTCCATCGAGGTGGACGTCGACTCGACGGTGGTCGGCTCGCTCGACGAGGCCCTGTTCACGCGCGTGCTCGAGAATCTCGTGGAGAACGCCAGCAGATTCGCGGGTCGGTCCGGGCGGATCCGCCTGGCGGCGAAGGCCGCCGAAGAAGAGTTGCTGATCACCGTGGAGAACACGGGCGTGCCGATCCCGGCAGAGGTTCGAGGTCGGCTCTTCGAGAAGTTCGCTACCTCGGAGCGGGGCGGGGCTCATCAAGGTCTCGGCTTGTACCTCTGCCGACTGGTTGCGGAGACGCACGGCGGCAGCATCGGCGTCGAGTCGACCGCCACCTGGCCTACGCGCTTCGCGATCCGCGTCCCCCGGCCGAGGGAGCGTCCGCAACGGTCCCTTCGTCCTCGCGCCTTTGTCGACGAGGATGGCTGACTATGTGGAGCGCAGCTCTGCAAGGCTTGCTGCTGGCGATGTCGCTCACGGCATTCGTGTGCGTTCTGCGCTACCGGGCGCGGCTCACCGCGCTGAAGGACTGGATCGACTCGGTGACCAGCTCCTCGCCCGACGAGGACTGGGACGGCCTGTTGCGGCAGCTCTCGCTCGCCGTCGGGGCCGCAACGGTCACGCTGGTCCCGAACGATTATTCGAGCACGATTGGCCAATCGGGTGTTCGCGTGGTCGAGCCGTTCGGTTCGGTGGGCTCCATAGTCGTCTCCTTCGATCGGCCGCCGCCCGCGTCGACGCGCACCCGTGCCCAACGGATGATCCGTCTGCTCGCCCTGCACGCGGACCGGAACCGCGCGCTCGCTGCGGCACGGAACAACGAGGCGGAGGCTCGGGGGTTCGAGCTGGAGGCGAGCGCGTTCGCCGAGACCAGCGCGGAGCTCGCCCGAAGGCAGGAGGCCATCCTCGAGGTGATTCCAGACGGCGTCGCGGTCACCAACGACAGGGGTGAGATCGTCCGAATGAACGCCGCTGGGCGAGGTATCGTCGGTCTGAGCGAGGCGCGCGATTCCCTCACGGACGCGAACGATCCACTGCTGCAGGCGCTTCGTGAGGGCACGACGGTCTCGGGCCTGGAGGTCGCGATTGCCGGCGATGCTGGTCCTCGGATCATCCAGGTCAAGGTGTCGAAGCTCTCGAAGGAGGGCGCGTCGCGCGCCGCAGTCGCGCTGTTCCGCGACGTGACCCGCGAGCTTCTCCTCGAGCACGACCTGCGCAGGAAGGGCCACGAGCTGGGGCAGCACGTCGCCGCCCTCGAGAAGGCGACGCGCCTGAAGAGCGAGTTCCTCGCCAACATGTCGCACGAGCTGCGTACGCCGCTCAACGCGGTGATCGGCTTCACCGAGGTCCTGCTCGACGGCACCTACGGCCCGCTGAACGAACGTCAGAGCCAATGTGCCGGCGACGTGGTCGCCGCGGGCCGGCACCTGCTCGTCCTGATCAACGACATCCTCGATCTGTCCAAGATCGAGGCGGGCAGGATGGAGCTCTCGCTCGAGGACGTGGATGTTGCCGAGGTCGCATCCCAGGCGATCACGTTCGTCCGGCCCCAGGCCAGTGCGAAGGGCATGGACATCGGGATCGACGTTCCGCGGTCGACCTTCATCGTGCGCGCAGACGTGGAACGGATGCGGCAGGTGATCGTCAACCTTCTGTCGAACGCGGTGAAGTTCACGCCGCGCGGCGGGCGCGTCAGCCTCCAGGCGAAGGCCCTGCCGGCCGAGCGCGTTCGAATCGCGGTGACCGACACGGGAATGGGCATCGCCGAGACCGATCGAAGCAAGCTGTTCCGGGAGTTCTCCCAGGTCGACGGCTCGGTGACGCGCCGCTTCGGCGGAACCGGCCTCGGCCTCGCGATCTGCAAACGACTGGTCGAGTTGCACGGCGGTCAAATCGACTTCGAGAGCACGATCGGCGTCGGCTCGACCTTCTGGTTCGAGCTCCCCGCCTCGAGCCGCACCGTTGCCACCTTCGGCCCGGCGTCCTCGAAGATCCGCCGGGCATCGAGCAGCCGTCGACTCGAGCCGGTCCCGGCACACGGCACGGTTCTCGTGCTCGACGAGGACCCCGCGTCGCAGCGCCTCGTCGAATCGGCGCTGCGCGGCGGAGGAATTACTGCGGTCTCGGCGACCACGCTTGCAGACGCACGACGTCTCGCTCGCGCTCCTCAGCTCGAGCTGATCGTCGTGGACCCCGTGATCGCCGACGAGAGGGTGAGCGTCGTCAACCGATTCGTCGCGGATCGCTTTGGCGCCTCCGTGATCGTGAGCTCGCTCGCGACGCAAACCGAGGCGATGGTCGGGCTGGACGCGGGCGTCTTCGTCGAGAAGCCGATCAACCGCGAGGACCTCGTCGCGCAGGTCCGAGCGATGCGAGAACGACGGCATGCCCCGCGCACCGCGTTGGTGGTCGACTCCAACGACGAGGACTCGCGTGCGGTCGCCGCGATCCTCGAGCGGGAGGGCTTCTCCGTGCAAATCGCCGCCAGCCTCGCCGCGGCCCGCGCCGGCCTCGAGCGTGAGGTCAGCCTGATGATCATCGAGCTGAACTTGTGCGACGGCGATGGTGCCGAGTTGCTGCGGCAGACCGGCGCGGGCGGCCCGGCACTCGTCGTGCTCACCGAACGCGAGATGAGCACTGCCGAACAGACCGCCCTGGAACGAAAGGCGGGGTTGGTCGTCAAGAAGGGCAGCTTGTCGCGCACGGCCTTCGCGCGGAAGATTGCGACCTTGTGCGAAGCGAACGTGCGTCGGCGGCGGAGGGTGCTGGCCGTCGACGACAACGAGCAGAACTTGAGACTCATCGCCGCCGTTCTCGCCCGAGGCGGATACGAGATCCTCGAGGCACGCGACGCTTCTTCGGCGCTGCGTATCGCGCGAGCAGAGATCCCTGACGTCATCTTGATGGATGTAATGTTGCCCGATCTCGATGGTCTGTCCGCCACACGCCAGCTGAAGGGGGACCCGGCGACGGAGCTCATCCCCGTAATCGCGGTCACTGCGCAGGCCATGACAGGCGACGATGCACGAGCGCGGGAGGCGGGCTGCTGCGACTACGTACCCAAACCCATCGACTCCCAGCGCCTTCTGCGCGCCCTGGAGCTAGCGACTGGACAAAACACATGATCGATTCCGCGTCGGAGCCGCTGCGTATCTTGCTCGTCGAAGACGAACCCGCGCTCCAGCGCGCGCTGGTGCGCTTGCTCTCGGGCCGGAGTGCACACATCACGGTCGCCCCGACCGTGGAGCGAGCCCGTGAGCTGCTCGCCTCGGACCTGGTGTTCGACATGATCCTCTCGGACGTCAACCTCGGGGAGGAGAGCGGTTTCGCGCTGGCCGAACATGCGGTGGCAACACGGCCCGCACTCCGGGGATGCGTCGTTCTCATGACGGCCTCGATCGACACCGGGCCGCTGGACGCACGAGCCGACGCCCTCGGCTGTCCGCTCCTCCGGAAGCCGTTCGCGGCGGACGAATTCTTCCGTCTCGTGGCCGCTTGATCAGTCGCCCACGCTGGCGACGATCAGCTTCCGCAGCTGCTCCCTGATGTCACCCATCTTCTGGACGATCGGGACCGTGAGCAGCCCCGCGTCGGTCAGTTCCGTGGCGGTGATCACGGCGACGGGAACGTTGACCTTGCGTGCTGCCTCGACGACACGCAGACCGGCGAGCGCGTCTCCCTGCATCCGAAGGTCTGTGAACACGTAACAGAGGCTCGTGCTCTGGAGCTGCCACTCCGCCGTCGGGACGTCGCACGCGTACACCACGACCGTGCCCGGTCGGACGTCTTCCACGAGCCGTCGAAGAGCCCCCAGGAACTCGGGCTCGTCGTCGACCAACAAGATTCGTCGCCGTGCAACCATTGCCCTCTTCGTCGAGAGTACGCACTTTTCGAGCGGAACACAGTGCGTCCTGCGAGCGAGCTGGGCAGCCGCCGAGACGAGAGCCCGCCACGAGCAATCGATGGGTTCCTCGCGAAACATCCCAATGAGCCCAAAATCGTTGCGCGGCGCCAGCGCGTTGATAGGCTCTCTGGGTGTCCGACGACGACTCCGCGATGTTAGCTCGCCGCAAGCTGCTGAAGCTGGGCGCGTACGCAGCCCCCGCGGTCGTCGGGACGTTGCTCCTGTCCGGGAACGCGAACGCCAAGACCTCTTGTTTTCCGAACGGCAATTGTGAGCCGTGCTCGCCGTGTCCCCCGTCCTGCCATCCCTACTGCAGCCCGAATTGACGTCGATTCCTGGTCGAATCTACGTCGGTCGGAGCATCGTCGTGAAGGGGACGGGAGGCGATCTCCTGGTGGCCGATCTCGGAAACGGGACGCAATTGACCGCAACAGGCCGCGTGGCGGAGGAGCTCGTCGCGTTCTTCGAACGAGGTGATCGCGGTCCCATCCTGTCCTGCTTCGACGAAGCGCATCCGATCGCTCGGATGATGCAAGCCCTCGAGGGACAGCCGTGGGTCCCCCTCGACAAGAGTCACGCGCTGAAGCTCGATGGCTTCCATACGCTCTTCCTCGAGCTGACAGGCCAGTGCAACGAACGCTGTGTGCATTGCTACGCGGACGCGAGCCCGGAGATCACGAGCAGCCTGTCCCGCCCGGTCGCCGAGAGGGTCCTCGCGGAGGCGCGGGCGCTCGGGATCGACCACGTGCAATTCACGGGCGGTGATCCGCTCCTGTGTCCGTTCCTCCCCGAGCTCGTCGAGAATGCACGAGCACTCGGGTTTGGCTCGCGCGAGATCTACACCAACGGCCTCGGGCTGTCGGACGGCTTGCTCGACCGCCTCGAGCCAGGAGCGCCCCAGTTTGCGTTCTCGTTCTACTCGCACGATGCCGAGACGCACGACCGGATCACTCGCACCCGGGGCAGCCAGGCTCACACGGTTCGAGCGATCCAGCGCGTTCTCGCCCGGGGTCTGCCGCTCCGGGTGTCGATCCTGGTGATGCAAGAGAACGCAGGTGACGCTCGCGCGACGTACGAATTCCTGCGCGCGCTCGGAGTCGAGCGCGTCAAGGCCGGCGGCACCGTGGCGGTGGGACGCGGCCAGGTCTTCGACGTCGAGGACCCGGTCGGACTGCAGGTCGGATCGGATCATCGGGTCGGCACGATGCGGACCGAGGGAAAGCTCTGCGTGACGTCCGAGGGCAGTGTGGTGCCCTGCATCTTCAACCGCGACGAGCGGCTGGGGAGTGTCCACGAGAACAGCCTCGCCGAGATCCTGGCGGCGCCCGCGCGCAAGCCACGAGCGCTCACCGTGCTCGGCGACGAGCGCGAGCTGTCGTGCCCGAGCTGTCGCGTGACGCGCTTCGCCCTGACAGCGTGCGAGGAGTCATGAACGAGTCGCGCCCCTGCAGGGTCGATGGACTTGCGTTTCGCGAGCTCGCGGATGGTTCGACGGTGGTGTTGCAGCCCGATGGCAAGGCGGCCCTGGTGCTCAACGTGATGGGTGCGGCCGTCCTCGACCTCTGCGACGGTCAGCGGGCGATCGCAGACGTTGCCGCGCTCATTTGCGACGTGTTCCCCGATGCCGCCCGAGACCAGGTCGAGGCCGATGTCGCGGCGCTCGTCGAGAAGCTCACGGAAGCGGGATGTCTTCGCCGCTGACGCTGGCGATTCGTGCCTCGGCACTCGACGTCCGCATCGAGATCGACCGGAACCTTCCCGGTGAGATCGCCGATGCCGTGGTGGCGCTCACCGCGACGTACGAGCCCTCGAGTGCCCCTGTGGCTCGTCGATACGAGCTGCGGGCCTCGCCCCTGTCGCTGCTTCGCGACGGCGTGGAATGTCGTCCACCCGCCGCGCCAAGCGATTTGCTGCTCCAGCTCGAGCTCGAGCTCCTCCACGATGTCTCCGAGGCGATGCCCCCCGGTTGGTTCCTTCATGCCGCGGCAGTCGAGCGCGGGGAGCGGGCCATCGTGCTCGTCGGCCCTTCGGGCGCGGGCAAGAGCACGACGACCTGCGGACTCGTTGCGAGGGGCGCGGGCTACGTATCCGACGAGCTCGTGTTGATCGGAGACGAAGGCGTCTCGGGACTCGCACGGCCCATCGCCTTCGATGGTCCGTTCGTCGGCGCGCTCCCCGAGGGTTTTGCGTCCTTCGAGCGCGTTGCTCCGTGGATGGAACGGCCCTCGCCCGTCATCCACCCGCCGCCCACTTCGATTGTGCGTCGCCCCCTTCCCCTCGCCGCTGTCGTCGTGCTTCGACACGCGCCGACCGAAACGCCTTGCATCGCGCCCATCACGAGCGCCGAAGCCCTCCCGGCCTGTTGGGCCGAGACACGCAGACAAGACCAGGACGGTCTGCGACGCGCGATCGAGGTGCTCTCGGAGGTGCCAACGTATTCGCTCGTCACGCGCACCCTCGACGATGCCTGCACCGCCGTCGAGTCGATCGGCTGACCTGGCTGGTCAGTTCGCCTTCGGAGAATTACCCCCGGACTGAAGTCCGGGGCACCGACTGCAAGACGAAGCCCTCCGGGCTGGCGAGGAACGGTTCGCAACCGCAAGCGCGACTTCTTCCCGGTGGTCGCGTGCAACGCTGGATCTCGCGACCGAGCGCTGCCGATCCTGATGCTCAAATGCGTACAGCCACCGCCTCAGCTGCATCCGGACGCTGGTCAGTGACCGGCCGGCGTGGCCCCGAGGGCCTTGGCCCCGGCGTGATCACCGAGGTCATGCCGGATGACGGACGTCGCGCGCCGGCGTTTCGGCCAGCCTTTTGTGCACAACCGCGGCGTCGCTCGGGTCGACAACGGACATGATTCGCGCACACAGCGACGTGCTCCTGCTTGTTCATGTCGTCTTTGCTACCGTCGATCGGCGGCGCCTCCTCCCACCCTCCATGGATGCATGGCTGCACGCCGAACTTCGCGAACAGGCTCGCCGCTGCGAGGTGCAGCTACTCGGGCTGGGCAACGCTGACGATCACGTACACGCCGTCCTCAGCCTCCCGGCGACCACCGCGCTCGCACCCTTGATGAAGCAGCTCAAGGGAGTGAGTTCCCGCGAATGGAACCTACAGAACCCATCCAGGCCGTTGCGATGGCAGTCCGGGTATTGGGCGCGCTCCATTCAGACCGAGTCGCTCGGTCGCCTACTGCCGTACTTGCGCGATCAACGAACCCGACACGGCTCCGGCTTGCTCGAACCCGCTTTCGAGCAGAACGAAGCGACGCTCGCCGACAACCGCAATGTCGTCGACACGTAACTCCGCTAGCCCGAAGGGCTTCGTCTTGCCGTCGGTGCCCCGGACTTCAGTCCGGGGGATTTTCCGAAAGACCTTTAGTTCGCCTTCAGGAAGATCGCCTTCACATAAGCCTTCACCTCGGCCGGCGGCTGATAGAACGTGTACGTGGAGTGGCTCGCGAGGCCGTTCTTGCCCGCGAGGAAGTCCCAGATCTGCGCTTGCAGCGAGGACTTCATCTTCGCGCCGGCGAACACCACGTGGACGTGGCGGGCCTCGGACGAGGGCCAACCGTCGGAGCCGGGTTTGCGGAAGAACGCCGCGAACCCGAGCGCGTCGAGCTTCGCGATCAGCACCTTCACCTGCGCGTCGGTCAGGCCGATCACGCTCAGGTCGGTCGCGGCCGAGTATGCGCGTCCGTCGTAGACGCCGTCTTGTGCATGCGTTCCCGCGGACGCGGCCGCCGAGCCGATGGTCTGGGTGATGCGCGCGGCGGTGATGCCGGCGCAGCGAAGGCGATCGGAGGCGATCGGGTGCAGGCCCCACTTGAGCACCGAGGCGTTGTGCGGGCACGCGTCGGCCGAGGGGCTCGACGGGCCGGTCGGCGCGGCGGCCTTGCAGTAGTCGTCGCTGCCGGCGGCGGCGACCACGCACCCGAGGCTGCAGACCTTCACGACGGTGGCCGGGCCGGGACCTGCGCAGTGATAGAGCGTGTTGGGGCTCGCGTACGAGACCTTGTCGCCGCCGCAGTAGTCGCCGGTCTTGGCGGTCGCGTCGCACGTCGGCACGGGCGGCGGCTTGCACGCGTCGTCGCCGGTCGCGACCACGCAACCCGACGCGCACACCGTGACGGCCTTCGCGTCGGTGTTCGGTCCCGTGCACGAATACAAGGTGTTCTTCGAGCCGTTCTCGATGTGATCGCTGCCGCAGTACTTGCCGGCCTTGGCCGTCGCGTCGCAACGCGGCTTGGTCGACGGATCGGCGGGCGGCTCTTGGACCCCGCCAGGGATGATCGGAGCGAGCGCATCGGGATCGGCGTCGAGCGAGCTCGCGAGGCCATCGTCGAAGCTCTCGTCGAGGCCGTCGTCGACCGGAGGATCGCCAAAATCTTCGGGCGCCGAGATCTCTCCGTCGGAGCTTCCGCACGCAGGAACGAGCGCGAAGAGGAGCAGACCGAAAGAGAGCGAGCGCAGCTTGGAAGGCATTGGACAGGACCCACAGCAGGTCCCGTGCCGCCGAGCGTCAGGCAGTTCGATCGAGGGAACTTGCCGCACCAAAGCGCGGTGGGGTCACCTCTGTGTGACGGCCGCTCAGTCGGTGCCTTCGTTCTCCCCGAGCTTCCGGTAGATGGTCCGGATGGAGATCCCGAGCAGCTGCGCAGCGAGCGCCTTGTCGCCGCGGACCTGACGGAGGGTCTCCTTGATCGCGACGAGCTCCATCTGCTCGAGGGGCGTGCCGACCGAGAAGGTCATCTGCCCGGAGATGCCCGCGGCCCCCTCGCCTTGCGCGATGTGCTCGGGGAGGTCGGCGAGACCGAGCTGGTCGCCGCGACACAACACGACGGCGCGCTCGATGACGTTCTCGAGCTCGCGCACGTTGCCCGGCCACGCGTAGTCCACCAGGCGCTGCAGGGCGGCGGTCGACGCGGTGAGGCGCGGCTTGGCGTTCTTCGCGGAGTAGACGCCGAGGAAATGGTCGACGAGCAGCGGCACGTCCTCGCGACGCGCGCGGAGCGGCGGTGCGGTGACCGCGATGACGTTCAACCGGTAGTAGAGGTCCTCGCGGAAGCGACCCTCGGCCACCTCGCGTTTGAGGTCCTTGTTGGTGGCGGCCACGATGCGCACGTCGGCCCGCTGGGTGTCGCCGCCGACGGGCTCGTATTCGCCCTCTTGCAGGACGCGGAGCAGCTTGACCTGCACCGCGGGCGAGAGCTCGCCGATCTCGTCGAGGAACAGCGTACCGCCGGCGGCGCGGGCGAACCGGCCCTCGCGACGGGCGACCGCGCCGGTGAACGATCCCTTCTCGTGCCCGAACAGCTCGGCCTCGAGGATCGACTCGGGGATGGCCGCGCAGTTGACCGCGACGAACGGTCCCTGCGCGCGCGCGCTGCGCTCGTGGAGGTAGCGCGCGAGGAGCTCCTTGCCGGTGCCGCTCTCTCCGAGGACCAGCACCGTCGCGAGCGAAGGCGCGGCCTGGGTGACGATCTCGAGCACCTTCCGCAGGGCGGGCGAGGTGCCGACGATGTCGCGGTGCTCGAGGAGCGCGATCTTCTTCTTGAGCGCTTTGTTCTCGGCGACCAGCTTCTGGTGCCCGGCGGCGAGGCGCACGCTCTTGACGATGGAGGCCCTTTTGAGGGGCTTCTCCACGAAGTCGAACGCGCCCTCCTTCATGGCCGCGACGGCGGTCTCGACCGTGCCGTACGCGGTCATCAACACGACCTCGGTCTCGGGCGAGACGGTCTTGAGCGCCTTGAGCAGCTCGAGGCCGCTGGTCCCCGGCATCATCAGGTCGGTGACCACCACCTGCACGCGGTGCTTGCGGCAGACCTCGAGGGCGCGCTTGGCGCCGCTCGCAGCGAAGACGCGCATGCCCTCGCGTTTGAAGATGGTCTCGAGGGAGGCGAGGTTCGAGGCGTCGTCGTCGACCACGCAGAGCGTGACCTCGCCGGCCTCGTTCGCGGGCTCGAGATCGGATTCGGGCGCGTCGGACTCGGGGGTGGGTTGATCGGTCATGAACGCGCTGGACGCCGCGAAGGCGTCTTCGGCGAGGGAGTCGTACCGAGGCATCGCGGGAGAGGCAACGCCGCAGGGTACTCCGGCCATTCCCGGCGCTGCCTATCGACCGCCACAGACCGAGAGCACCTGACCAAGGTCAGTCTCGCCGGCGATCACCCGGGAGACCCCCGACTGGAGCAGGGAGGTCATGCCCCCCGCGACCGCCGAGAGCCGCATGGTCTCGGCGGTCTGTTTCTTCTGGATCGCCGTGCGGATGTCGTCGTCGGCGACCAGGACTTCGTGGAGGGCGGCCCTGCCCTTGTAGCCGGACGAATGGCAGACCGCGCACCCCTTCGGCCGATGCAGCGTGATGGGACCGGCACCGAACCGCTCTTCGAAGTCGGCGCCGTACAGCCTCGCGAGCTCCGATCGCTCTCGAGCTCCCGCGACGAACGGCTCGCGACACGCCCGGCACAGCGTGCGAACGAGGCGCTGCGCGATGACCGCGAGTAGGGCATCGGAGAATACGAAGGGATCGAGCCCCATGTCGATGAGCCGAGTCACCGTCTCGGCGGCGCTGTTGGTGTGCAGCGTGGAAAACACGAGGTGGCCAGTGAGTGACGCCTCGACCGCGATCGACGCGGTCTCGAGATCGCGCATCTCGCCGACCATGATGACGTCCGGATCGGCGCGAAGGAAGGCGCGGAGCACCGTCGCGAATCCCATGCCGATCTTCGGCTGGATCTGAACCTGACGCAGCCCCGGCTGCGTGATCTCGACCGGGTCCTCCGCGGTCCAGATCTTCATGTCGTTGGTGTTGATCGCACCGAGGAGGCTGTGCAGCGTCGTCGTCTTCCCCGAGCCCGTGGGCCCGACGCAGAGGACGAGACCGTAGGGCTGCGCGATCGCGCGACTCACCTCGCGAAGATCGCGCGCGGAGAAACCGCAAGAGTCGATGGGCAGCGGCCTCGAACCGGCCAGAATCCGGAGGACGACGTCCTCGCCATCGTCGACGGTGGGGAGCGTCGCCATGCGCAGCTCGATCGTTCGATCGCGCGTCGTGAACCTGATCTTGCCGTCCTGCGGCTTCCGCCGCTCGGCGAGATCGAGGCGTGCCATCACCTTCAGTCGTGAGACGATCGCGGCCCGATAGGCGGCCGGGATCTCCTGGTAGGGCACGCATTCTCCGTCGACCCGGAACCGCACGACGGTGGGTCGCGTTCGACCGTTCGGTTCGATGTGGATGTCGGATGCGCCGCGGCGGACCGCGTCGAGCACGATCTGATTCACCAACTTGATGACGCCGCTGTCGGCTTCGTTCAACTTGGTCTCGGCGGTCTCCGCGGAGCTCGGCGCCTCTTCCCCGAGCTCGTGGAGGATCTCGTCGACGCGTCCGTCGAGGCTCGAGCGCTCTGCGCGCTCGAGGTAGCGCTCGACGGCCCGCGCCAGCTGGCTCGGTCGCGCGATGACCTCGACGACGCGCTTCTTGGTGCGGAAGCGGAACGCGTCGACTGCATCCATCGAGAGCGGATCGGCGATCGCGACGACGATGTGCGGATCGCTCTGGATCGGGAGAACCCCGAAGCGCTTCACGAGATCGGTGAGCGCGGGGTCGCACTGGAGCTCCGGGATTGCATCCAGATCGACGCACTGCATGTCGAACTTCTTCGCGAGTGTCGTGGTGAGCGTTGCCTCGTCGACGACGCCCATCTCGACGAGCACGGCGCCAAGCCGCCTGCCGCGCCTACGTTTCTGCTCCTCCAGAGCCCGCTCGACGTCGTCCCGCGACGCGAGGCCTTCTTCGATGAGCACCTCGCCGATGCGAAGCTTCCGCCGCACCTGGAGGCGCGCCGCCTCCTCCATCGCCGCGCTGTCGACCCGCGCCTGCTCGACCAGGATCACTCCCAGCGGCGCGTTGCGTCCTTCGTCTTGCCTGGCCAGCCCAGCCGCGAGCTGTTCGTGTCCGATGAGCCCCTGCGCGGCGAGCATCTCGCCGATTCGCTCCGGCGCCTCCCTCGCTCGCACCGCATGGGTGTAGAAGAAGACTTGTTCGAACGGCGATCCGGCGTCCGCAGGCGTGGCGAAGAAGCCGACCGCGGTCTTGGCGCCGAGGAGGACGTCGAACGCCTCACCCCCGTGGAGGTGCACACGCACTGCCGTCCCGGTGGCGGCCCCAGAATGACCGCGAAACGCGACGTACGCGACGCGTTCCGCTGCGATGGCGCGTTTGGCGCCCGCGACCTCGAGGTCGAGATCGGGACGGTCCGCCTCGAATCGCGCGTTTCCCTCGAGCAACTTGCCGTCGAGCAGTCGGACGACGACTGCCCGGTCGTGGCGTCCCTCGACCGGGCCGCGAACGTGCGACCTCGTGCTCATCGAGGGCGGCATCATGAGCCACTCTCCACGCGATTGCGGCCGCGCTCTTTCGCAAGATAGAGGCAGCGGTCGGCCGCCTGGACGAGCGCAGCGGGTGTGGGCCCGTCGCCTCCTTGTACGGCCGCAACGCCGAAGCTGGCGGTGACGGGGATGACCTGCCCAGCGTGCTCGACGCGGGCCTCGGCGATCGCTCGGCGGACACGCTCGGCGCACTGAACCGCCTCGGCGAGCCCGATGTCGCGGAGGAGGATGGCAAACTCCTCACCCCCATATCGGGCGACGGCGTCCTCGTGCCGCACGGTTCGCGTCATGAGCTCGCCGAGGGCCCGGAGGACCGCGTCACCGCCCGGATGGCCGTACCGGTCGTTGACGAGCTTGAAATGGTCGATGTCGACCATGATCAGCGAGAGCGGCCGATTGTGACGCCGGGCGAACGCGAGCTCCGCGGCGGCGGCCTCGTCGAACCACCGTCGGTTGTGTGCGCCGGTCAGCCCATCGCGCGTCGCCGACTCGTAGAGGTTCCGCTGAACCGCCTCTTCCACTGCGTCGCAATAGGAGAATTTCAGGATCGCGGTGTGACCGATGATCACACGATCGCCGTCGCGCAGCACGCGTCGGTCGATGGGCTCATCGTTGACCAAGGTCCCGTTGGTGGAACCGAGATCACGGATCTCGACGGTGCCGTCGGGCTGCGACGAGATGGCCGCGTGGCGCCGAGAGACGCCGTCTTCGTCGAGCCGCACCTCGGCGTCGGGCGCGCGCCCGAGGGTCATCCGAGCGTCGACGCGGATCAGACGACCGGCCGAGGGGCCGGCGACGACGACGAGGTAGGGATGGATCGAGTGCGCCTTGTTCCGCGCAGCGAACAACTCCGCACGGCTGGCAATGCAGGTGACGTCACCTTCATCGAGGTCGTTTGATTCGTCCATGGCCGCGCCACCCTTTCCCGTCGGATCAACCGAATCCCAAATATCAATACGACAGCCAATCGACCCTGATAAGGGGCTCGGGGCAGGTTTCGCCGTATCAGCGAGAAAACGACGTCGACTTTCGCGCTCGACCGCGGTTCTTTCGATGGCGGTCGATGCCAAATATCATCAGGCAACCGTCGTGAACGGTGCTGCTCCCAGGTACCACCGGCGGCGCGGGGCCTGCCGCCGCGTCCGATTGGACGGAGATTGCCGTCTCCGCGTGCGCGCTGCCGTCCAGGGCTGGTTTTTGTCTTTTTTGTGATAAACACGACATGCACGCTGGTGCCCTGCTGCCGGCCCTGCATACTCTGGTGAGAGAAAACCCACTCGACCCCGCGGACGACAGCGAGGTGATCACATGGCCACGAGCTCCCTGCCGAGCGCCCCACCACACGCGCCGGACGAAGACGCCGAGGAATGCAGCTCAGGCAGGTTCCCTGTGGCGCATGATTTCGTCGCCGTGAGCGTGCGCGAGGACGCGCTCTTGGCGGCGGTTCGGAACGTCCTTGGGTCCACCGGTGTCGTCGACTGCGGCGTCGACGCGATCGAGCTCGCGTGGACGGTGATCGCCGAGGCTTGCGGCGATGCGATCCGGACGATCGCGGAGTTGCGTGGCCGCATGCGGAGCGACGCCGCGCTGATTCTGATTGTGGCGTCGCGGGCCGACGTCTCGGCTGCGTTTCGGGCTGGTGCGTTTGCGTGTGTGCAGCTGCCTCTCGTCGACGACGAGTTGGCGGCAGCCCTTGGCGCGGCTTCATCCGCGCGCGTTGCGAAGCTCGAGGCGGCCGATCTCTCGAGGCAGCTCGACCTGCAGAGCCACCTCGCGTCGATCGGCCGACTCAGCGCCGGCCTCTCGCACGAGATCGGCAACCCTCTCGCGGTGGCTTCTCTCTGCGCAGAAGAGATTCAACAGGATCTCGCTGCATTTCGGGAGATCACCGCCGCTCTCCGTCAGATCCTCGCGGCCACCGACGAACGGGAGCTGTCGCGACGCGCTCGCACCGTCGGCGCCTTCGCCCTACGGAACGCGCCGGCCGAAGATTCGTCCGCCTTCGCGGAGCTGAAGGCCAGCCATCAGCGCATCAACGACCTGGTCCGCCTCATGCGCGAGCTGATGGGTCCGCGCTCGGCGACGCGAGATCGCGTCGAGCTTCGGCCCATTGTCGAGCGCGTCAGGCAATGGGCGACCGCTGGGGCCGCGCAGGGGCTCGACGTCGAGACCGCCTATGATGGGAACGTCGTGGCGGTCGGCCAGGCACGGCTGGTGGAACAGATTCTCGTGAATCTGCTCGAGAATGCTGCGCATGCGGTCCGCGCGCTCGGAAGCCCACGGATTCGGCTGCACGTATACCCGCACAAGGACTTCGCCGTCGTGTCGGTGCGTGACAACGGACCGGGGATCGCGCCCCAGATCCAGAGTCATCTGTTCGAGCCGTTCGTGACGACCAGGCGTGGGGAGGGGGGCACCGGCCTGGGCCTCGCGCTCTGCCGCGAGTACGCTCGCCAGATGGGCGCAGAGATCTCGGTGGCGACGGCGCCCGGTCGCGGCTGCTGTTTCCGGTTGCGGCTGCGTCGCGCAAACTGATCGGAGCCGTCAGTCAGTACGTCGGCGTCACGATCATCGGCTTGCCCGCCGTCTTGTGGGGCTTGCTGCGCGGCGGCGGCGGAGGAGCAACCACCATCGGCGCCTCACCCGGCAACGCGTGCGGCTCGGGATCGATCGCACCGGAGCTCGCGCTCGCGGACGGCATCGCGCCGAGGGTGGCGCGAGCGCGGGCCGACGGATCGGGGCCGACGCCGTCTTGCACAGGCAGGGTGCAACCCACACCTGCGAGCGCCAAGGCGAGCGCCGCAGCGGTCGGGAGCCGTGATCCGCGGAGGGCCGGCGCGAGCGAACGGGGCTCGTGACTGCGCGCGAGGGGTGCCGGGCCGATCTTCTTCCGGAGGCTCATGCCGCTTGTACGGGCGAGCCGCCGGGAAGATCTACGGGGCTACTTGCGGACCTTGAACAGCTTCTGGCCGTATTCGACCGGCTTGCCGTTCTCGGCGAGGATCTCGACGACGGTGCCGTCGATCTCGGCCTCGATCTCGTTCATCAGCTTCATCGCCTCGACGATGCACAGCCGCTGGCCCGGGCGGATCTTGGTGCCAACGTCGACGAAGGGCGCCGAGTCCGGGTTCGGGGAACGGTAGAAGGTGCCGACGAGCGGCGAGGTGACGTAGGTGACGCCGACCTCGGATTCGGGCTCGGTCGGCGCGACCTTCGGCGTGGGCGCCGACGCGGCTGGGGCCTGCGCGCCCACGTGCGCGGTGGTGGTCGGGCCCGAGTGCGCGACCGAGGCGGCGGCCACGCGGCCACGCCGGATGGTCAGACGCCGGCGGGTGACGCCGGTGCCGCGCACGATCTCGAGCTCGGCGACCTCGCGCCGCTCCATCACGTCGATCAGCGCCTCGAGCTCGCGAGGGGCGATCCACTCCGACTGCACTTCGGTCGCGGATGCGCGTGCGCGCACCGTGCTGGTCTTGTCGCTAGGCTTCGCCATATCGGGCGCGAGCACCTAGCGGGGCTGCGTGCGCGCGTCGAGCCAATCGAGCACGGCGGTCAACGCAACGCGGTATGACGCAGCGCCGAATCCCGCCACTTTGGCGACGCAAACAGGCGCGATGCGCGAGCGCCGCCGGAACGCCTCGCGTGCCTCGGGGTTCGATAGGTGCACCTCGACGCAGGGAATGGCGACGGCCTTGATCGCGTCGCGCAGCGCGTAGGAGGTATGGGTGTACGCCCCGGCGTTGAGGAGCAACGCGTCGTGCTTGCCGCGCGCCTCGCCGATCCAATCGAGGAGCGTGCCCTCGTGGTTGGACTGACGACATTCGACGCTCGCGCCGCGCGCCTCGGCGAGCGCACGCAGCTCGACGTGGATCTCCTCGAGCGTGGTCGAGCCGTAGATCTCGGGCTCGCGCGTGCCGAGGAGCTGGAGGTTCGGCCCCGAGAGGCAGAGGACGCGTCGCATGGGAACGGAGCCTACTACTGGAGCTCCTGCATGATCTTCGGTGCCGCCGTGCGCAGCACGAACCGACCTTTGCCCGGATTGCCGTCCGGTCGCATGGTCAGCGCGACGAAGTACTCGTCGTTGATCACGCGGATGAGCGTCGTGAGGTGCTCGGCCTGGATGGCGATCTCCTTCGCCCCACCCGCCTCGAGCGCCTCGGCGGCACGCTTGATCGAGCCGAGGATGACGCTGAACTCCATCCCGATCTCGTTGATGTCCTTGCCGTCGCTCGCACCGTCGCGGGTGTAGCTGTCGACGGCGATCCCGTCGAAGCCCATGAGCAGCCCGGCGATCGCGCCGTCGGTGGACTCGACGACCTGGCGAAGCGTGTCCTTGAACATCCGGCCCTGAGGCTACGAGCCTGCCCCGGAAGCGGCAAGAAGAGCTCCGACTGCCAATCTGGCAGAAAGAACGTCGGCAGGGAGACCCTACTGCCAAGCTGACCAAACGGGCTGTCCCGTCGAGGTGAGAATTCCCCGGGTTCTTGGGGCGTTGAGGGCTGGCACGCCACTCGCTTACGGAGTTCGAAGTCTCTCGACGTCTGACGCTACGCACGGTACAGGCCGCATACGGAACGCGTGTTCCGCCCTTCGCCAAGAGAACCCACCAATGGACGCCCTGCTGAAGAGGAATTTCTGGGTCGCGGTGATTGCGCTGGGCGCGGTCGCCACCTGGTTCTTCGCGGCCGGGCTCACCCAGCTCGTCGCCGGCAAGTGGTTGCCGCTCGAGCCGCAGGCGCTGGGCAATACGGGCGGCGGCGCTGCACCGATCGCGACCCTGCCGGCGCCGGCCGCTGCACGCAACCTGAGCGCCAAGTCGATCCTCGAGAACAACCCGTTCGACTCCGTCACCGGCCCGATCCTCGAGGCGCCTCCGGTGCCCGTCGACAGCGCGCCGGTCGACGAGGGCGGCGAGCGCATGTTCCCCCCGTGCAGCTCGGGCCCGAAGCTCGAGATCACCATCGTCGATCCGATCCAGCCGGCGAAGTCGTTCGCGCTGCTCTCCACGGGCGAGGGCATGTCGAACAAGCCGATGGTGCGCGAAGGGACCTCGGTCGCCGGGCGCGAGGTCGCGGTCATCGTCCGCGAGAAGGTCTACTTCAAAGAGGGCGCGAGCTACTGCTTCGTCGGGATGTTCCAGCCGCCGTCGGCGGCGCCGCCTCCGCCGCAAGCTGCCTCGCCGGTGATCGTCGATCCGGGCGGCATGGTCCCCGGCAAGGTTCCCGGCGACATCGAGAAGGGCATCCAGAAGGTCGACGACAAGACCTTCAACATCGACCGGAACGTGGTCGACAAGATCATCGAGAACCAGGCGGAGCTCATGAAGAGCGCGCGCATCATCCCCGAGCAGCAGGACGGCAAGGTCGTCGGCATCCGTCTGCTCAACATCCGCCCCGAGACGCTGCTCGGGAAGCTCGGATTGCAGACGGGCGACATGCTCAAGTCGATCAACGGCTTCGACATGACGAGCCCCGAAAAAGCGCTCGAGGCCTACGCCAAGCTCCGCACCGCACCCGCCATCCAGGTCGGCATCGTGCGGAACGGCAAGCCCACCAACATCGATTTCAACATCAAGTGAGTCTCCTGCGTCGCGAACCGCGCGCCGCCCCGATTCCCGCCTGATTCCTGCGTTTGCATACCGTTTCGTCGCACCACGACGAGAGAGGTCGAAGGTCGAAGTCCACCGCCATGCGCCAAAGCTCTGCTCGCCCAGTTCGAACGCTGACCAACCACAAGCGGCCCGTGACCGCGCTCGTGGCGCTGCTCGGCTTCGTCGCGCAGTTGGCCACGCCACACGTCGTCCACGCGCAGGCGCCCATCCCGCCGGGCCTCGACAAGATCCAGGTGAAGAAGGGACCGGGTGCAGCGCCTCCTCCCCCCGCTCCCGCTCCCGCTCCCGCTGCTCCCGGCGCACCCGGCGGCGCACCGCCAGGCAAGGCGCCCCCAGCAGCCGCCGCCGCGCCCCCCGCAGGCGCAGGCGCTCCTCCTGCCGCAGCACCCGGTGGCAAGAAGGCCGCGGACACCACGACGCTCCCCCAGTTCAAGGACGAGATCGAGTTCGACCCCAAGCCGCCGGGCTACAAGGTGCAGTTCTCGCTCGAGGACGCCGATCTCCCCGAGTTGATCAAGGTGATGGGCCAGCTCACGGGCAAGCGGTTCATCTTCGGCGGCAAGGTCCGCAACATCAAAGCGACCATCTACTCGCCGCAGAAGGTCACCGTCGCCGAGGCCTACCAGGCGTTCCTCTCGATCCTCGAGACCAACGGCCTCACGGTCATCCCGCACGGCAAGTTCCTCAAGATCGTCGAGACCCCGGGCGTCGTCACGCAGTCGACGCCGATTTACGGCACGGCGACCAAGAGCGCGCCCGAGGACCGGTTCCTCACGCGCTTGCACCGGTTGAACTACACCACGGCCGACGAGGTCGCCAATGTCCTCTCGCACTTCAAGTCGCGCGATGGAGACATCACCATCTACTCGCCGGGCAACCTGCTGATCCTCACGGACACCGGCACGAACATCAAACGCATGATGTCGATCGTCGAGGAGATCGACGTCACCGGCATCGGCGACGGCGTGTGGGTCGAGCCGATCCACTACTCCGGCGCGCAGGAGATGACGGCCAAGCTGCAGGAGATCTTCGACGTGTCGAAGGGCGCCGCCGGCGCCAACGTCGCAAAGGGTCCGGGCAGCCAGGCGGTCGAGGCGCGTGTCACCAAGATCGTCGCCGAGGACCGCACCAACTCGGTCGTGATCATCGGCACCGAGAAGGCCTACCTGCGCATCCTCGAGCTGATCAAGCGGCTCGACGTGCCGATGTCCGGCGAGGGCGAGATTCACGTGTTGCCGCTGCAGCACGCGGACGCCGAGGAGCTCTCCAAGACGCTCAACGACATCACCGGCAGCAAGGGCGGCGCGCCTCCCGCGCCCAAGCCGGGCGCCGGTCCCTCCACCACCACGGTGTTCGAGGGCGCCATCCGCATCACCGCCGACAAGTCGACCAACTCGCTGGTCATCACCTCGTCGCTCCGCGACTACGCCTCGCTCCGCAACGTGATCGACAAGCTCGATCAGGCGCGCCGGCAGGTGTTCATCGAGGCGGTGATCATGGAGGTCGCCACCGATCACACCAACAAGCTCGGGTTCTCGTTCCACGGCGGCTA
>Ga0208492_1000169_pt1 | contig 66191 bp, 50 predicted proteins | sample Subbioar_CSW14AB_FD_184820 | JGI IMG/M metagenome (GOLD analysis project Ga0208492, IMG submission 184820) | Serpentinite rock and fluid subsurface biosphere microbial communities from McLaughlin Reserve, California, USA - CR12Mar_CSW14AB (SPAdes) | ecosystem: Environmental > Terrestrial > Deep... | reverse complement strand
AGTTCCCAGAGTCTTGTATGCGTAGGTCAGCAGGCTATTTTAAGCGCAAGCGGAGCGGCTTTGTATATATGGAGCGGAAATCTTACAGGGCCAAGCATTGTGGTTTCGCCGGCATCAAATACTGTTTACCAGGTTATCGGAAGCAGCGCTAACGGTTGCGTTAATACCGGTACCGTTATGCAGCAGGTAGCGCAATTGCCACAAATCACTATTGCCGGCAGTCAAAGTGTTTCGTGCAGCGGGCAAGCTATTACCATCAACGCTTCGGGTGCCTCCACGTATACGTGGAATACAAATCAGACCGGAACAAGTATTAATGTTTCTCCTTTATTAAGCACGAGCTATACGGTTACAGGTACCAACGCTAATGGTTGCGTAAATACTGCTACACTTTTCCAGCAAATAAATCCACTTCCTGTAGTAACGGTTGCCAGTTCCCAAACGCTCCCCTGTAGCGGACAACAGGTAAATCTCACCGCCTCCGGAGCTTCCTCCTATACGTGGAATAGCAGCCAGACGGGCCCGAGCATTAATGTGTCTCCTGTTGTAAGTACCAATTACACAGTAACCGGAACAAACACCAACGGTTGTACAAATACCGCGGTTTTCTCCCTGAATGTTTTGCCACTGCCACCGGTAACGGCCAACAGTCCAAATCCTACAATCTGTGAAGGTGAAAGCACTATTCTTATGGCAGCCGGTGCGCAGAATTACACATGGACTCCGGGCAATTTAACAGGTGTCAACTTATTGGTAACTCCTATCGCGAATATCACCTATACCGTTATTGGAACAGACATAAGCGGCTGCAGCAACACAGAAACCCTCACAGTGTCTGTTGATAAATGCACCGCCCTTTCGCTGATCAAAAAAGAAAATGAGTTCAGGCTCTCCCCAAACCCTAATGCCGGAGAATTTATTATTTCTGCAGACGCCTCGGTTAAAGGCAGTACCCTGCTTATCTTAAATGCACTTGGCCAGGTAGTTTACTTTCAAGTTCTGCAACAGGAACACGAATTTATTAAGACCACTTTGAGCAAAGGAATTTATTATTACTCCATCACACAGGATGGTTCGAATCCCGTAAGTGGCAAAGTAATAATCGAATAAGATCAGATGCAGTCATCGCGAACGGAGTGAAGAAATCCCGTATTGAGACTGTTTGGTGCCTCGTAGTAACAATACCTGTGTTTTAGAAACTGAAAGTCTTGGCTGAAAGTATATAGTTTCAACTAACGATGAGGCCAATGAACCAAATCAAAATGCAACAGGATTGCTAAATTTTTATTTTCACCAGGACCCAGAGGGCCAGAACTAATAACGATGCGCAATATGGAATAATCCAATTAAGGATTCATTGGAAGGCCCGATCGGCATTTACCGCAAACAAAAACCCCCGCCGTACATTAACGACAGGGGTCTTATAAATAAGGGTATTCTATTCTTAATTTTTAGAAATGGAAGTTTAAACGGATCTGAGCAGATGGTCCAAAAATTGAATTTGTGTTATCTGTATCAAGTGCAAAACCCCCATTTTTAGAAGATTCAACTGTAGTAGTACCAACTTCATCTGCAGCACCACCACCTTTGTTTCCAACTGATTCGATAGTTGTAGTAGATTTGCCCTGAGTCCTTAAACCAAGTCCCCAACCGAATTCACCACCAAGGCTGATTTTTGGTAACATAAAGTATTCAACGCCGATAAATGCGCGTAATCCAAAAGTAAAGGTTGTACCGTTTTTACGTTCAGTTATACGACCTGTTGGATTACCACTTGTGTTCACACTTGCAACAATGTTGTTAGATCCTGAGAAAGCGTCATCTGTAGGATCAACGTCAACGTTAGGATCGTTAGGGCCAGGAACAAGAGGCTGCGGTTTCAGCGTATTACCATATTCAAAAACGTCTTTTGAAGAAGAGAGATTCAATCCCAGTTCTGCACCATAAAAACCTTGCAAACGGGTTTTACCTTTACGTTTTTCCATACCCACGGCCAAACCGATGTTTGTTGTAGAATGTTTCCACGAATTTTCCACCTGAGGTGTAATAGTTGGATACGTATTTACAGTTGCGTTGGATGGTGTTGAAAGATAAGCACGGTCATCTACCATTGCTCTTTGAGTATTTCCACCAAATCCAATCCTTAAACTTGCACGGTAAGCCATTTGCGCTTCAGTAAAATACTTTCCCGTAATTGTTTGATTGGTTGTTAAAAAACTAAAGGTTGGCGCGGTATTATTAGCGCTTTTGCCAAAAAAATTACCCATGTACTCTAAAAATGGGTTGGCATTGACACCAATGCTCCAGTCACCGGCCTCAGGCAAAATTTGTTCTCCTTTTTTGGACGTTAAGTCCTGAGCGTTAGCACCTGTAACTACACATGCTAATGCTAGTATTGTAAGTGATTTTTTCATGTTTTTTTATTTTTTTGGTTGTTAATTTTGTTGAGATGGTGTAAAGCTAACAGGATTAAAGGTATCGTACTGCCATTTTTTGACCCTGTTTTTAACATGCAATGGTTAACTTATTGATTTACTATTAATTAAGTTTTACATATGGAGCAATATTGTATATAATAATCTACAGCATCACTCGTTTTTGTGTATTTTTCGTTTATTCTAAAGATCTGAAACATGAAATTAATTCTTAAACCGAAAACAATTTTTTTGCTGCTGCTTTTTATAAGTCAGTTCGCCAAAGCACAGGGAACTGAAAAAGCTCTGGAAGCTGCCGCTCAGATCTTATTTGTATTTGCGGGAATTGTTTTAGCGATGCTTATCACGTTGGTTATTTTCTTAGTTAACAGAAATAGAATCGCAGGGATTATTAGTGCAATTTTTGGTTTTTTAATTTTATTAGCCGGTGTTGGACTTTCAATAGTCCTGGGCAACCACGGTTCTTCAGGTTTTGAAAGTATAAGCTACTGGATAATGACAGCCGGAGCCATTAATCTGATACTTGTGTTCGCATTTTCATGGGTGTTCCCTAAAAAATCCAAAGTTGAAATTTCAGATCCTTATCCTGACGCAGATCTTAAAATACAAGCCGATCCATCCGGCGAGCGCATTATAAAATGGCTGAGCCTGTTGCTGGCTGTATGGTTCTTTTATGATCTTTATCAGGAATTTCAATTCTTAAAACATACCTCGCTTTTCTCATCCGCCTATGAAAGTTCAGCTCTGTCGGGAATGGATCTTTATTTCACGATCATGCAGATCTGGCCGTTGATATTGTTGCTTATCTGCCTATCTTTTTTTATCACCCGTAACCGGACAGGTTGGACACTCCTGGTTTTTTATTCCGTATATATAATCACTGGCTTTATCTTTTTTATGTTTAGAATGGCTTTTTTCAGTTCTCCATACTATATGGAAACACCTGCCGCTATCCTGATCGCTCAATTTGTGATCGTTTCCTTTTTCTCAACTGTGCTGTTTTTAATTTTAAAACCTAATGTCCGCCATATCTTTTCTGTCGATCAAAAATCTTCCACCACCACAGTGGCTGTTTGTGCTTCAATTGTTGTGTTGCTTCTTTTAGTCACCAATCTCATGTTTTAAAGACACACTCGTAATAAGGTTATAAAGCATTGAAGAAATTAAAACCACTAATTCTTGTTCTGTAAAATCAGGGTATAATGATCAGGGTACAAATCAAAACCCTTAAATTAGCCTGACGAGATCAAAAAAGAAGATCATTCATAAAAAAAGCTGCCCGGGTTGGACAGCTTTTTTACAATACAAATAGTGTCAAGCCGTCGCAGCAGAGAGACGCCTGGCTTGGTCCACATTACCCTTTTGATAAAAGAAATAGGATCCTCCTAATAAAAGCAGGAACATAAGAGGCGCAACAAAAGGTGTCTGTGTTGCCAGGTGAGTCCATATTGCACCGATCAAAACAAAAGTAAATCCCGCATAGGCCCATTCCTTTAATTTTGGGAACCATGGATTTACCAGCGCCAGGGATCCCAGTAATTTGGCAAGCCCGAGAATGGTAACAAAATAAACGGGGTACCCGCTTTTCCTGAAGTTTTCAATCAGCTCAGGATTCTTACCCAGGTACATAAAGCTGCTCATTAAAAAACCCAGTGCAACCAGCCCGGTAAGCGACCAATAGATAATTTTAGTTGTTTTACCTGTTTTGTTCTTATTGCCATAGGGCAATTCTTGATTTTGTGATGTCATGATTTTTTTTGCCAAAATTAGGGTATTAGATTCCCGGTTTAGATCAGATATACTAAAGTATACCGGTATACTTTAGTAAACCACTATTAAAAATATACCAGGTTTCGTGTATCTTTGTACCAGAATGGAAACACACGACAAACGAAAATGCCCGGAACATTTGTCCTCGGATCAATGCTCCAGGATGCTGCTGCCGGTTAAGGACGCGCTGGATATCTTAAGCGGTAAATGGAAACTTCCGATCATCATTTCTCTGACTTTCGGAAAAAAACGCTTTAAGCAGATCCAGCGGGAGATTCCCGGGATAACGCCAAAAATGCTTTCCAAAGAATTAAAAGAACTGGAAATAAACCAGCTGGCTGAAAGACATGTATACGATACTGTTCCGGTTAGTGTAGAATATGAACTTACGCCTTATGGTAAAACCTTAAAGCCATTAATAGGTGAGCTTCATGAGTGGGGAACAAAACACCGGAAAAAGATAATCGCAGGAAGTAAAAGAGTAAAGGAGTTGACTTAGAAACCTCAGTACCATCCCCATGACGAAGAATAAAAATAAATCCCTGCTACCGGGAATCCTGGTACTAAGTTTTTTAATATCAACCCTTACCGGATGCAGCCAACAGCCGACAAAACATGATACCCTTAAAACAAACTCTTTAAAAACAGAAAAAATGAAAGTAGAAATATGGTCAGACGTGATGTGCCCTTTTTGTTATATCGGCAAACGTAAATTTGAAGCAGCTCTGAGTGCATTTGATAACAAAGATAAAATCGAGATCGTATGGAAAAGTTTTCAGCTCAATGCAAACCTGAAAACGGATCCCTCAAAAAATACGGTTCAGTACCTGGCGGAAACAAAGGGCTGGACAATGGAATACGCGCGTAATACGATCAGATACGTTACCGATATGGCGGCCGGGGTTGGCCTGCATTATGATTTTGACAAAGCTGTGGTCGCCAACTCATTTGATGCTCACCGGTTCATTCAGTATGCCAAAACAAAAGGCAAGGGAGATACGGCGGAAGAAGCCCTGTTCAGAGCCTATTTCACTGAAGGGAAAAACACCGCAGACCATGCAATCCTCATTCAACTTGGAATGGAGATAGGATTAGATGCCGACGCGGTAAAAACAATGCTTAACAGCGATGAATATGCGGCTGAAGTTAAAAGAGATATCGCCGAGGCCGAACAGATCGGTGTGAGCGGTGTTCCTTTTTTTGTCCTGGACCGCAAATATGCCGTATCAGGCGCTCAGGACCCTAAAATCTTTCTTGAAAGCCTTAACAAAGCCTGGCAGGAACACACAATCGCCGCGTCTGCCCTCGACAAAAATGATACAGGCGCTGTGTGTACTCCCGAGGGTGAATGTAAATAACCCTGATCCCACACTTTATCTGACCTGGTATGAAAAGGCTAAAATAATTTTCGAAGTTATCTTTTACGGCGTTGTTTTCCGTAGTAGTTGTCATCCGCTTTTCCATCGCGGTCACAATCTTCATTGCCCGTAAATTCTACGACATCATCTGTAATGGTAATTTTGTATCTATATGATAAACCCTTTTCCGGGAAAGTATCCCGCATAATAATAGTATCGCCTAAAATTGTCCAGTGGCCGGCCGGATTGTAAAATACACTGTCTTCAAGATTCATGTGAGCAGAATTATAGGTGCCGTCCGCTTTAAAGTAGGTATTGATCGGACGGATATTCATTTTCTTCTCCCAGCTTCCTTCAGGCACCTCGAATATTTTTACGGTATCTTTATTATTAAACGTGTTCATCGTAAGCTTCATGGAAACATTATACCATTCGCCTACCAATTGTTTTTCAAGTTCTACATTTTCCTGCACAGCAGTATTCTGATCACAAGAAATAAAAAACAACACCGGAAGAAAAATAAATGAGTAAAATTTAAACATCATGCTGATAATTTTAATACGAAGATAAAACAATCTTTACAAGTGGCAAGGAAAAAATCAGGTCTTCGTTAGCGGCAAACCTACATCGGTATTTCTATTGAGACGGTAGTACCCTTGGAAGGCCTTGAATCAAAAAAAACACTTCCGTTCAAAAAAGCTACGCGCGATTGAATACTTTTCAGGCCCGTAGTCTTGTTATTTTTTAAAACGCGTTCCGCGTCAAATCCAATTCCGTTATCTTCTACCAGGATACTTAATTCGTTTTCGTGTTTTATTAGCTGAATGGTTACCTGTGATGCTCGTGCGTGTTTTATAACATTATTGATCACTTCCTGCATTACCCTGAAGAGCACCGCCTCTTTTGTCTGTTCCAGCCTTTGAACAGGGCCAATAACTTCCATCTGAATATCCATGCTCCCCGAAACCCCAGCCTTATCTATAAATTCACGAAGAGCCGAAACCAATCCCGATTTAATAAGGGCGTTCGGGATCATACTGTGTGACACATTGCGCACGCCTTTTACCGAATCATCCAGCAGGTTGACCGCGTTCTGAAGTATCTGCCTGCCGGTATCACTGGTACTCCTTAAAAAAGACTGTAGCGCTGAAATATTGAGTTTTGCCGCTGAAAGCTGCTGGCCTATTTCGTCATTTAATTCGCGCGCCACACGTGACCGTTCCCTTTCTTCCTCTTCTATAACCGATCTGGAGCCAATCACCTGCTGAATAAGCAATTCCTTTGAGGTCTGCTCTTTGTTTTTTAACCGCCTCCTGCTGATCCATAAAACCAGAATAACAATGGCGGATATAAACAAAACGATCAGGAGGTTCAGTTTGTTATTTTCCAACGACTCTGCTGAAACCTGTGGCCAGTGTTTAAGGGCAGGGGCCCGGTTTCCTTCTTCCGCTTTATCGGTTTTATTCAGATGCGTCAGTCTGTTACTTAAATATCTCAAACTATCCTGGGCGTTGGAAAACAAAACATGGTATTTGTAAGCGTTCCGGTAATCTCTTTTATTCTCAAAATAAAGGCTGTAGGTATCATAGAAATCCCTTAACACCTCATAGTTCCTTGCCTGTTTTGCGATTTTTTCGGCGCGTTCAAAATAATTTTCCGCTTCAGCACTCTTCTTTTGTTTTCCGTAAACGCTGCCTAAAGTACCAAGGGCTTTTATAATCCCTTTCTCAAATCCTATTTTTTCTGAAAGCTCCAATCCTTCCCTCGCGTAAATGATACTTTGTTTAAAATCAGTCCCGCTGAGTTTATCGGCCAGGTCAGTCAGCAGAGATGCTTTACTGCTATCTTCTCCCGCAGAGGATATTGCTTTTTTCAAAGAATCCGCAGAGCGAGTTTGAGCGTCGACACCGCAATAAAGGAATATGGCAACAATTACTGAAAAAAATTTCATACAGCGATCCATTCGTATTTGGGTAAGGCTAATAACACTCATATGACGGAAGCTGTGACATGCAAAACATTTCTACGCATCGTTATCCCCACGAACTAAAATTATTCCGAACGCATGAAAGGAAAAATACCCTGGGACAGGTAATTTAATGTAAGTACTGGTACGGATAGTGTTATGGAAAGTCGCCTGGTTTAAATACTACAGGAGATTTTTAGTCATGGCGAATTTTACCAGACCTGCCACGCTCTTTGTATTTGTTTTACGGAAGATATTCTTGCGATGGGTTTCAACGGTACGTTCGCTGATAAATAGTTTTTCTCCGATCTGCGCATTGTTGTATTCTTCAGCGATCAGCTTCACTATCTCAAGCTCCCTGCTCGTAAGATTTATCACTTCCTTTTGGTCATTTAATTTAGGCTGCGAAAAGGTCTTCATCATTTCCGCGGTCACTTCCTCACTGAAAAATTGTTGTCCGCCGGAGATCCTAGTGAGCGCGGAGATAAGTTCTTCCATGCCGGTATTTTTTAATACATAGCCGTTGATGCCCGCTACGAGCATCTCGGAGATCGTTTCCCGGTCGCTGTACATCGAAAGCGCAAGGATCTTCAGATCCGGTGAGACTTCCTTCATTTTTTTTGCCAGCTCGATGCCGGTCATTTCCTTCATGCTGATATCGGTGATCAGGATGTTTGTATCCTTTCTCATGATGTCCTCAACCGCCAGCACAGGATTGGTATGCTGTCCCACGACTTCAAAGTCCGCTGAATTTGCCAACAGCGCTTTAATTCCATCGATCATGATCTGATGGTCATCTACTATATAAACCCTTATTTTCTTGGCAGGTACAGCTCCCATTAATACTTCACTGCGTAAAAGTAAAATTTTAAACCAAACTTCAAAAGAAATATACCCACCAGTACGGATATATTTTTACCCTGCATTGGGTATTTAGCCGGAGCCCGTAAACACTCATCTTTGACCAGGATAAATTACCAAAACTCCAATCTCTTTTTACCAAAAAAAAGCGAAGAGCGGAAAGCTGTAAACAAGAGCGGACATATAAAACTGTAACTAATATAAAACCATACGCATGAAAAAAACAATTACCATCTTGTCACTTTTGTTTGCCGTGACATTCAGCCGGGCGCAGGATCCCGGGATGAGCTGCCAGTATTTTCCAGGAGTCCAGGTTGGCTTTACAAGTGTAAAGCTTACTGCGGCGGGCTCTGAAATGAAGTACAGGTACGGCGCACAATTGCCGCTGCTGCTGATAGACAGGCTTGCCAACCACTGGTACAGCAATGTGGATTTCAGCGCCTTGTATTACAAAGCTACCCAAACCAATAAGGCCAATGATGACAGGGTGAAGATCTCCAAAGCCGAAGGCGGGATCTCGGCTCTTAGGCTGGGATATGCTTTTGGCGAGGGCGACCGGTCACGCATAGGGTTTTATGGTGCCTTCGGTATTTCAACCTCCAATCTCGACTCCCTTAAAAAAATAGATCTTTTTAAAGACAGGGCTTATTTCAATTACGGTATAGGCATCATTGCCCTTAGAAAATTTGGGAAGTTCAGGGTGATCGCCAAAATAGGCTACGATCTGTACAAAAAGAAGAACTATGTGACTAAAGGCCATGGCTTATACTTTGAAGGCGCTATTGGTTATTCCTTTTATCAAAAATACGGAATCTCCATAATGCCTTGTTTTTACAGTAAAAAAATGGATTTTATTCCGAAAGACGCTCCCGCAACGGTTGAGGCAAACGCGAAAGTAAAATCGTTCGTACTTAGAGTTGGTCTGACAAGATTTTTCTAAAACCCTTAAATTATAAGACATCATGAAAAAAATATACATCTATATATCTACTTTAATTGCGATGAATACAGCTTATACAAAAGCGCAATCCATCACATATAATTACTTAAGGAACGACCCTTACAACATTAAAAACCTGTCTTTTTCCATCGATCCGCTTTTTATCGACATGAACGGCCATAACGGTTACTCCTTTGGCTGGGGCTGCCGGGCAGAACACATGATGGGTAAACGCCTGCTCGCTAATTTTGATATGAGAACCGGCTTCGGGACCAATCTCTACCGTAAATCCAACAAAAATACCAGGAACTACTTCGCGATGGAAGGAGGACTGGGCCTGATCCTGTCAAATAAAATGAAGATCAAAAATCTAAGGATCGTGTTAAGTGAATCTACTTCCGGAAACATAAAAACAACAACAACAATCGCGGGTGGCGTTCCGGCAAAATGCAGGACTATTGTGGCGCTTCGCGGAGGATTTATTCAGTATACAAATACGCTCGATTACAAAAACCTCGATGATTCACTTTTAACCGTAGGCGGCAAACCCTATGCGCAGGCCGTAAACGATCGTGTTTTTGTAGACAGCGTAAGCAGCAGCACTCGTGTAGATGTGCCACAGATAGGCGGAATCGCTATGGCATCATTTTACGCGGGATTCCAGTTCAGGCACATCTGGGACCTGGTGATCGATGTAAGCGGATATGGACAACGCGCCAATATACGTTATTCAGACTTTTACATTGATGTAATGTTCGCTCCATTGGTCGGCATTAAAGATTTTAAAAATACCGACGGAACAAAATACGATGTCAAATATAACGGCATCAGCCATTTTGGATACCGTCTGGGATGGTTCTTCCGCAAACCAAAAGACCAGGGTTTTAGCTGGAAATTTGAATTGGGAAGCAGGCCAGGTTTCAAAGCGCCAAAAGACAAATACATCAACAATAAAAATCTTTATGCCATGCTGACATTTGGATTGTATATTCCTCTGAAAATAAAACCAGTTTACACCGGCGAGTAAAACAGACAGGTTAAATGCGCCGAGGGCCGTGCCATTGATTTGGTGCGGCTTTTTTTGTTACAAGAATTTGTATTTGCGGAACATTCGCCGTAGGCATCAAAAGCATTTTGGAAAAATTCCCGTTACACCAACACTAAAAAAATGAAGAATTTATAAAGCGTAGTTTATAAAGAGTAAAAAATAAAAGTAAATTTACTCATGGAACTGATCGAAGAAATATCCGGCCTGACACAGCTTTCCAAAGAAGCCGAAACGTTTTTGGTAAACAGTGTGCAAAAGATCCGGTTCAAAAAAGGAGACGAGATCCTCGGAATAGGTGAGAACTGTAACCACTTGTATTTTATAAACAAAGGCATTATACGCGGTTATTATTTCCTGGAAACAAAAGAAATCACTAACTGGTTTGCACAGGAAAAAGAATTTGCCACCTGCTTTTATTCTTTTATCGCTAAAAAATTATCTGTAGAAAGTATCGGGGCGCTTGAGGATTGTGAACTGATCCGGATCCCCTATTCTGCCCTGCAGGAACTCTATGCAAGGTTCCCGGAAACAGAACGCGTCGGCAGGATCATTATGGAGACATACTATTTAAAACTGGAAGAACGTTTATTGAATATACAATTCAAATCTGCAAAAGAACGTTACCAGAACCTTATGGAGTTTAAACCTTCCATCATCAGGCGCGCCGCCATGGGTCAAATCGCTTCATACCTGGGCATTACGCAGGAAACTCTCAGCCGCATTCGCGCTGAGATCTAAAATTCGTTAATTTAAGCTGCACGCCTTTTTTTTGACAATTATCAAAAAGAACGGTTTAAAGTCCCTCTACTTTTGATCCATAATTTTAAAACAAATTTTCATGAATCAGAAACCATCAAATGCATTTGTCGGAGCTGCCTGGGTAGCCCTTCTGACTGGAACTATTTCGTATTGCGTAGGCCTCTGGAATGCAGACATGTATTTAAACGAAAAAGGCTATTATTTTACCGTTCTCATGTACGGTCTTTTTTCAGCAGTATCTCTCCAGAAAGCTGTACGCGACCAGTTGGAAGACATTCCCGTTACTTCTATCTATTATGGCATCAGCTGGTTCTCAACAATCCTCACGATCCTGTTATTGGTGATCGGGCTCTGGAATGCAGATCTTCTGCGCAGCGAAAAAGGATTTTATGGAATGTCCTTTACCCTCAGTTTATTTGCTGCAGTTGCCGTTCAAAAAAACATCCGCGATAGCCAGGCTGCTGACAAACATACTAAAAAGGAACCGGAAGAATAAAAGTACCGGACCGGGAAATAGTTTCCTGGTCCATTTTTTAAAACAATAAATTCCGAACGTTTACGTTAATTGTAAAACTCCATGTCTTTTCCGGCAAAAATTCATTCCGTGATTCCAGCTTCTGACGTGATTCCTGTTCCGGTCCTCCACACCAACCTTTTCCTGAGTATCTACGTAATCATCTTTAAACCCACACGATGCTTAAACGCAAACACAAACTTATCCTGCTATTGACGACAGCTATAGTCGGGATCATTCTGGCATTCTTTGTTTCTCCGATTGCACAAAACCCGGAATACCACAATTTCGCGGATGGAAGAGAATTTCTTTCGGTCCCCAATTTTTATAATGTTATCTCCAATCTTCCCTTTCTGATTGTTGGAAGTATCGGGATTTTTATCAGCCTTTACATACGCAGCACAAAAGAAAAAGAAAAAGATCCGCTTCTGCCTGCCAACCTTTGTTTTTTTACTGGTATATTTTTAACGGGAATAGGTTCCGTTTATTACCATCTTCAACCTTGTACAGCAACCCTTATATGGGACCGGCTCCCAATGACCCTGACTTTTATGGCCTTCTTTGCCATTATTATTTCGGAACACATAGACCCCGTCCTGGGAAAGTGGCTTTTATTTTACCTGATCTTTTTAGGGATCATTTCGGTGGCATACTGGTACATGACAGAATGGGAGGGTCATGGAGGCCTGCGTTTTTATGCGCTCGTACAGTTTTTACCTCTGCTGCTCATTCCTCTTATCCTTATTCTTTTCAGAAAAGAAAGCCCCTATGCATATTATTACTGGGCCATCCTGGTAGTTTATATTCTTGCGAAATTCTGCGAGGTGCTCGATTACGATCTGTTTATATCAACCGGCTTGATAAGCGGGCATTCACTGAAGCACCTCACCGCCTCGCTTGCTCCGTTTATTTATTTTTTAAAATTATGGAAAGAGAAAACGCAGGTTGTTCTCAGGAGTGTTTATTCTTAAGAATAATTTCTGCAACATCTAAAAACTTAAACACCAACCATCGGGTTAAAAAAATAAAGTCTATCCCATCCAGTTAGGCTGGGATATTAGTGTTTGTAGCATTTAAAAATGGAGGCCTTGTAAAATGCATACAAGCACTATCCGATAAACAGGGAGGGATTTCATCCACTAAGACCGGTTGCGCGTTGAAAACGGGCTTCTACTTCTATAGTCTAATTACACGAAAAAAGAAATAGAAGAGTAAGCTAAAATCACGGTCAGGAAAATAATTATGGACTTTTTTTAAACTTAGCTCGGTCATCCTCCTAAAAAACGAGCGGCATACTTTTTCAAACTTAAGCGAGTCAATCCTGCTTTTTGATAACTACATAAAATTATTTTACTTGTAAAACTCTTATACGCTTGATGTACAGAGTCTTTCATTTTTAATTTAATTCTTCTTAATAATTTATTTCCTGATACTTTACTCGAACTTAAATTCCATTTCAATTTTAAAACGTGCTAAAAATTTATTACACGGTTTCTTTTTCCTTTTTTTTACCTCCAAATTTGTTTCAACAAAACCCCTGGAATTAATTGCAACCCTATTTGCCGAACGTTCATTTATCTAAGAACTCCTAGGCGGAAATATGATGCATATTCTGATTCACTCTCCTAACGTGTATATAAAATATACCTGGAAGAAGTGTGCATGGCTAAAATTTGATTATTGAAAAATAAAAAATGGAAAAAAAACTGAACCATCTTAAATCTATGCGCATAGGTAAGTACGGCTTCCTGGCGTGCCTGATCATCCTGTTCTCAAAAACGAATGGTCAGATCATACTTACCGCACCGGTGCTGCAGGACACTTATGTGTCTGCCTCCACCGGGGCTTCAAATCCAACAGCTTCTGATATCCGGCTGAGTGAAGCATCAGGCACAGAAGAGAGAGGCATCATTCAATTCGATCTGTCCTCAATACCTTACGGCTCTACGATCATGTCGGCTCACTTTCAATATGATGTCCTGGTCGTTTCGGGAGTGGCGACTGCAGATAAAGTATTCCAAATCCAGTTTATTCCCACTTCCTGGAATGAGACTACCGTTACCTGGGCCTCGCAGCCCTGGGGAAACGACGGGACTATAACGGATATGCCTGCACCGGTATCTGTTACGGCAGCACTTGTGTCGTTTAACACCAATGTTACCAGTCATGTGAGCTACGCTGTTGAGCGAAAATTACCATACGGGTGGTTGCTTAAGAAAAACAATGGCAACGGACTCATCACGATTGCCAGTAACAACCATTCAAACACACTGGGCCGTCCGAAATTAGTTATCCAGTACTACCCGCCTTTTGATATATCTGTGAGCACCTTGCCAGCCTCTGCTTCCACCTCCAATGACGGTTCTGCAGATATTACAGTAACCGGGGGCTCAGGGAATTTTTCATACCAATGGTATGACCCCATCGGTAGTCCATTGGTAACTACTCAAGACATGGTTAACCAATTACCCGGGCTTTATACACTAAAGATCATAGATAATATCACTTCAAAAGAATACAGGTATTTTGTGGTGATCGGTGATACACAGGCATCTATTACCGTAGCGATGCAGCCTGACGAATCCTATGGCTGGGATGCGAACGTACGGAATATGACGGGGCTTAGCATGGGTCCGCCGGCGCCGGAACCGTTCAGGAATTATGAAACAGATAACTTCATCCGCTCCGGAGTAGTTACATTGGAGCCGTATACCAGTTTTATAAAATTCAATTATCTGGGCCTAGAAGAAGCCAATAATGTAGTGATTGAAAGCGCGACTCTGAGTCTTTTCGGAAATACTCACGTAGATCAGGGCCTGGGAACAAGTTTTAAGATAAAACGGGTTACCCAACCCTGGTTTGAAAACTGCATCACCTTGATCAATCAGCCTGCTACAACCACTTTACAGGAAAAAGATTTTAATCCCGGTCCAACCAATGGAAACCCTGATATAAATTCAGATCTTACTGACTTTGCGGTGTTCCATAGCCAGAATCCCACCCAAAACTACGGCTACTTTATTGACTGGTATCAAACTTCCTCGGGCGTTGGAACTACCAATTATGTTAATTTCCATTCAAGCGGCAGTACAACATCTGCCAGCAGGCCCACACTTATGGTTAAGTTCAGGACGCGGAAGGACTATTGTGAGCTGAAGGAAAAGCCTGACGGAAGTCTATACAATGTATACAGCCTTCTGCGGTTCAGGTATGTAGAAAAATACACCGATGCAGATGGTCAGCTAAATTATACGATTTATCGCATACAGAACCAGGATCCGGTTCTCACCTCCGGAACTATTCCACTTACAGTGCAGTTGGGTGATAACCGTTATGCGCTAAACCTTATAAACGCTGGTCTGCTTCCAGGTGTTTACATGCTTGAAGTTACCAATGAGAAAAAAGAAAAATCATATTTACGTTTTAACCTGAATTAAGATGCGTACCAAACAATTAATTATTCAAACCACCGCGCTTGCCATGATCATAGTTTTATGTTTTGCGGTACAGGCCATGTGGTTTAGCAGAAAGACCGTTTACGTGAACCTCCAGGAGATCTATGACCGGTTTGAATACTCCCAAAGTATGCAGAAAAAAGCAGAACAAACCCTTACGGCCAGAACCAATATTATTGACAGTCTCAAGTACATACTCGAGGTAGAATACCGCCAGTTGCAAAGTGCATTAGACAAATCACAAGAAAAAAGAAAGGAAGCTTTAGTCCAGTTTAACCAGAACCGGCAAGAGTTCCTGCAAAAAAAACAAACCTTCGAGAAAAACAATGCTGAAATGCTGGAGCAGTATGACAAACAAATATGGACCCAGATCAATAAGTATATCGGGGATTATGGAAAGGAAAAAGGAATGGGGATCATTGTGGGAGGGAACGGTGATGGCAATGTGATGTATTCGCCGGGAGAACTTGATATTACAGAAGATATTATCGCCTATATCAATTTAAAACATAAAGGTGTATGATAAATGCTATTTTGAAATACTCCATAGTTGTTTTTGCAATCCTAATGCTCTCTGCCTGCATTAGTGGGACCACACGGGTAAGTGCCCTTGAATACAGGGAGGTTATTAATAAGGAGCGGGGTCTGCGCGTTGAGGAAAAGTACGGCCCTGTTACGCTGGCCGCAAGGTACCGTCCTATTGAAGAGCTTATTGTTGAAGGCCTGCACGACAGGAATCTGGACGATTCGTTATACCATTCCCTCTATAATAAGCACAAGGATCTCCAGTATTTTACATTTACAGTGTCTTCTGACGAAACGAAGGAGATACTTTCCCATAATAATATGGAAGAGGATAGCTATTTCCAGATGCTTGATTATCTGAGCAATGGCATTCAGAATGACTTTTACCTGGTGGAGAATGGCGATACCCTGCCCTGCTTGCTCTGTCATTATGAAAGGAACTACGGCCTCACGTCGTTGAACAGGATCAGCCTGGCCTTTCAAAATAAACACAAAACAAATATGAAATATACCGGCGACAAAATACTGGCTTATGAGGATAAGCTATTCGACATCGGACTTGTGCATTTTAAAATACGTGAAGAGAGTTTAAACAACTTACCTATTCTATCCTATGAAAAATAAAGATTTTTATAAAAGGGGCTTTTGCTTTTTTATAGCCATCACCCTGTTGTCGGAAATTGCATTCCCTACAGCCGCGCTGGCTCTTACGTCAGGACCAGATCAACCAGAAACGCAGAGTTTTGAACCAGTAGGTACCACAGAAATGGTCGATTTTTTCTCCGGAGATTTTAACTATAATATTCCGCTGCTCACGGTACCCGGTCCTAATGGTGGTTATCCTCTGAACCTTTCCTACCACGCAGGCATCTCGCCGGAACAGGAGGCTTCGTGGGTTGGGCTTGGCTGGAACCTGAATGTAGGCTCCGTTAATAGAAGCATGCGGGGGCTGCCCGACGATTTTTTTGGGCAAGATGTTGTGAAAAAAAGTATGACTGTAAAACCTAGCTGGACCTTCGGAATGAACTTTGAACCCAATTTAGAAGTCTTTGGTCTTCACGCAAACGGAATCGTGCAGGCGGGGATTTATTACAATAATTATAAGGGTCTTGGCACCCGACTTGGTATACAGCACCTTTCGGAAATGAAAAAGGAGCTTGTCATAAAGAACAAGACATATAATGTAGGTGTAGATATCTCACAAATTAATTTTGACAGCCAGGAAGGCACTACATTAAAACCTAAGCTTACCCTGGAAAAAGACAAGGAAGAGACGAAAGACCCTGCAACGCCCAAGAATCCTCGGTTTCCGAAAATCCACAAGTTTAAAAGCACACTGTCCTCAAAAACAAAAGAGTACAAAGATGCTTTGGCTAAAAACGGAAGCGCCGTCACATTTGCAAATCCAAGCTTCTCACCAAGAACCTCGTTTCCGGAAGGTGGGTTTGACGCTTCCCTGTGGGTAAAATTCGGCGGCAGCATAGCGCCCACTTTTTTGAACAATACCACTTCAGGTTATTTGTTTTTCCAGCATATCAAAGACAATACCCTGGAATACCCGGCATATGGGTATCTCCATCTTGGAGAAAGAAACCGGCTGGACAACGATTCGACGGCTCATATATCCTACCCTGGATTTCCGGCAGAAGATACTCCCTATAGAGACGATATGGGACTCATGGATTTTAACCGGTACAATGACAATGCTATCAATATAAACGCTCCCAATCTGGCTGTTTCGGCGCTTACTTATGATGTATTTAATGCCACCGCCCAGGGTATGGGCATGGTTTTCAGACCTCACAGAACCGATCTTGGCATGGTTTACGATCCAAGGTGCACATCTGATTTCACCGACGCGAGGCTCGGAATTGAAGTAGGCATGGGCCCTACGAGCACCCACATAGGGCTCAACCCGGGCATTGCCTATACCAATTCTTACGAAGGCAAATGGAAAGGACAATACAACGACCTGAAAAAAGCCTATGAGTTTACAAACTCCAGGTACCTTCGCAACGATGTCAACCAGGACGACCTGCTCTCGGTCTTTAAGGAACCGTATTACTTCAAATCTGCGGATGACATGTGCATGTCGGGCCAGGGAGATTGGAAATTTGGCGGGGATAATCTTTTCAATTTTGAAATCACCTCCGTAGGCGACCTGATGGATCCGAGTAGTTTGGGTGCCACCGTACTAGAAGGAAATTTTGACCCCGCGAATTACTCTCTGCAAGTCTTTCCTAAGGTTAAGAACCAGATATCTGGCCCGCAAACGATACAGGCTCTCAAAAGAAACAAGGACACGGATTATGAAGAAGACTTACGTGCCAACAGTATTGAATACAAAACCCGTTACGAGATCAGTAATACATCCCCTATAAATACCTCGGGCCTTGTTAAACACCTTTACAAGCTTAACGAGTTCCCCTATCTCACAAGCAATCCTTTAGCCGCTCCGGTTGATTATGCACTCACCGCCGAAAAGAAAGGACATCATATTGCCAAGTTCTCGATCGTTAATCCGGATGGCAATACATATGAATATGGCCTTCCGGTGTATAATATTAAACAAAAGGATGTGGCTTTTTCAACGGACAATGATACCGGCCACACAAGAACCCTTCCTTACGATCTCTCTGATGCATCTCTCGGTAACCAATCTGGCAGCGACCGGTTCTTCTACTCCACCGAAATACCTTCTTATACCCACTCCCATCTTCTCACCACTATTTTTTCAGCCGACTATGTAGATGTTACCAGTAACGGTCCCAGTGATGACGACCTGGGATACTTTGTAAAATTCAACTATTCGCCGCTGACCAAGGAAAATACGATCAACTCAGGTGCGGGCTACTACAAATGGAGGACGCCATTCAGCGGAGCTATCCGTATGGAAAATTACGAGGATCATGACGGAGATGACAAAGCCGCCTATTTGTACGGGGAAAAAGAGATCTATTATCTTAATTCCATAGAAACAAAAACCCACTTCGCCATATTCGAATTAAATGACAACGGCGTTAACCAAAGAAATGATTCTTATGGTGCAAGTTCCGAAAACGACAACGGTCCCGCCAATCCGGATCTTTCCTTAAGGCCCCGATATTTGAAAAAGATCAAGCTATACTCCAAGCAGGATCTCACCACGCCATTAAAGACGGCCCATTTTAACTATGATTATTCACTTTGCCCGAATACACTTAACAGCATTGCTACGAATAGGGGGAAATTGACTCTTACCAGCCTGTATTTCACATACCTGAATAACGATGCCGGCTCCCTGAGCCCTTATGAGTTCACATATAATACTTTCAATCCATCTTATCACGAGCTATTATCAGATCCCTGGGGAACTTATAAAGAGGATATCACGTTAACCAACACTCTTAATTATTACGCTGAGGACTTTCCTTTTGTGGACCAGGATAAGGTCCTTGCTGATAAGTATGCAGCAGCCTGGTGCTTGCAAAAGATCAAAATGCCTTCCGGGGCCGAAATTAATGTGGAATATGAAGCGGACGATTATCAGTATGTTCAGGACAAGCCTGCCATGCAAATGTTGGAAATAGCCGGCACGGGCTATGATAACGGCAGCTCCCCAACCTATCACGACGCCTCCTTTGAGATCGACCGCCAACCCGGATTCGGTGAGCTGCATGACCTGATCGTTTTTAAACTTAAAAAACCAACAAGCAGCCAAACGGAACTGAACAAATATGTTGCCGGGATAAAGAACATGTATTTTAAGGCAAACCTTAAGCTAAAAAAAGTGGCCACCGATCCAAATAATCCCTTTGATAACATGGCTTACGATTATGTGGACGGTTATTGCAAGGTCAATCAGGGGTATGGGATAAAACCCATTACCGATCCACAATATATGGTTAACGGCGAATGGACCCGCGCTTATATAAAGGTAGAATTTGTTAAGTCTCTTAAGCTCGACCTTGCAGACGACGGAAAGCTTCACCCCTTCAGAAAAGCTGCATTTGAGTACATGAAGCTCAGAAGACCTGAGCTCTTTTTCCCGATCAACGGTACTACTCCCAATGCGCTCAGCACACAGTTTATGTATCAGCTTGCCGGAATGTTCGCGGGACTCGGTCAGGCAGTTGTCGGTTTTAATCGTTATTGTAAGTGGGGTGGCTTCGGAAAACAGATAGCGGACGGTAACGATCCGGATCCTGATGAGAATGATAACAGGAAATCGTATATAAGACTCAATACTCCCGATGGCTTTAAATATGGAGGGGGCCACCGGGTGAAAAAAATATACATGGATGACAAGTGGAATCCTACCAATCAAAATGCGATAAGCACATACGGACAGGAATATTATTATCTGCTGGAAAATAAAACAAGCTCCGGAGTGGCCGAATATGAGCCTTTGTATGGCGGCGGAGCTGAGAATCCGCTTAAGCTTCCAAACGATGCCCACATGAATGAGCAACTGTTTATAGCTAACCTGAAAGAGCTTTATCAGGAAACACCGATATGTGAAGGCTATTATCCCGGAGCCAATGTTGGTTATTCGCGCATTACTGTGAAAAGTCTTACAAGAGAAGTGAATAACGTGGAAATAAACCGGCTGTCAGGAGAAGGTATAACCGTTAATGAGTTTTACACAGCCTATGATTACCCGGTTAGAGAATCGGTAACAAAAGCTGACAACACCAAGTTCAGCAAATCTGTGATTATTCCTTTTATCGGAGGTATAAAACTCAGCTCAGAAGGATATTCGCAGGGTTATAACATCGTTTTAAACGATATGCATGGCAAACCTAGGGCCATCAAAGTGTATCCGCACAACACTGATGTATTCAGCTCAAACTTTCAAAGCCCGGTTCACGAGGTGAACTACACATACAGTATGAATGGCAAGAACCTTAACAATGTTGTTTCGGTGTTATTACCGGACGGTGCGATGGAAAACAGAGAGATAGGCACCAACCGTGATTTTGTGATGGACATGGATCAGCAATCTGTGTTTACCATTGATGTGGGCCTTGTTCCTAATGCGGATGTAAATTTCACACCCCCTGCTCTGTTTGGGAATGTGCTCCTGAACCTTACCTATAATCACAAAACCGTGCGAAAATTTGTGAATGTAAAAGCCATCTATAAGTCGGGAGTGCTGATAGAAAGTTCCGTAAAGAATGACAAAGCCGAAACCGTTACCAAAAATCTAATGTTCGACGCCTACTCAGGCAGACCTCTTCTTACACAGATGAACAACGAGTTTAAGGACCCTGTGTATACTTATGAGATCCCCGCACACTGGTATGTTAAGAATATGGGTAACCGTGCCCAGCATTATAACAGCACTTCTGCCGTAACGATTGCCGGATCCAACGTACAAGTGAGTTACCCTAATTATTTTAACATAGGTGACAAGGTGAGGTTGTGGAATACAAACAATACATCGCAGTTGTTTGTTGAGCTTTGGGTAAAAAGCAAAACTGGTAGTTCTTTTACCCTAACTAATGAAAAAGGTCAAGTTTTCACCGCATCACTCTTATACAACGCCATAACACTCATCGATCCGGCCAGGAAGAATCAACTGAACACCAATGCTGGACTATTGGTTTCATTATCTAATCCTGTGGTCACACCAAATTCGTCTTTCCTAACAGACTTCAACTCTTTCCTCGGGACTTTTCAGAGCCCTCCTCCTCCTGCGGCCAGCTTCGATTTCGCAAACTGCCTGACCGGTTTGCGCCAGTCGGCCAGCTTCAACTATATCCCCAGCACAAATACCATTGAGTTTATCAGTCGGAACTGTCGTTTCAGCCTTCAGTTACCAGCGGTGATCACCGGTACCAATTATTTCCTTTATGAATATTATAAATCCGGCAACAGCAATGCTATTCAGATTAAAGACCTGAGCACAAATGCCTTCCTTGAAAGCATTGCCACATGGGTTGATAATAATGGCTGCATTCCTAACTGCCTTGACGACGTACTGCATGCGGAGTCGTATGTATTTTCGGACAACTGGTCATATGATTATGCCGATTTTGGCGATCCCTTTGCCTTTAATGACGGACAAGACCGGAATTTAAGTTATGCGGCAGGGCTTAATGTTAATCCTTATAAATACGGTGCAAATAACCAATGGAGGCTGAAAGAAAAATACCTGTATCAGGTGGAAAGAAAACAAACCAGTCCACACACAGATATTATGGTTGACGGAACATACAAGGTATTTAACTGGTACAATTGGATGGCTCCGGGCAACATGGGCTCTAATAAAGAATGGACACTTAATAACAAAATTACCAAATACAGTCCTTACGGCTTTGAAGTAGAGAATGCCGACATTCATACTATTTTTTCGTCTAATTTATACGGACACAACAATGCAGTCATCATCGCCACAGGAGCCAATATCCCGTATAACCAATTGTCTTCCCAGAGCTTTGAAGAGCCCCTTCCATTGAATACTCCCGCGATTACAGGAGGTCACCTGAACCTCTGGTATGGCGGTAGTGGCGGCCCGATGCTTGTTTATAACTTCGATAGTCACACTGGTAACAAGGCTTTAAAAATAGGCGGAAAGACCCTGATGATCGGAGATATTCACGCTACTAATTCAACCAGCGGAGGGATCTACCATGCTGTTCCTACCACAACCTACATTCTCTCTTTTTGGGTGAAAAATATTTTTGGCAATACCCTCCCGCTCATCAACCTTCCTCCGGGCGCAGCTGCCGTAGCACCTGTTGAATTTACAAAGGATAAGATAGATGGATGGCAGCGCATGGAAGTGTCTTTTGTCTTTGGCAGCACGCAGCCGAATCCGGGTGCTTTCGCTATAGATGCTACAGCTATCAGCGACCTGTATATTGATGACATCCGGATCCAACCCGTTAATGCGGCTGTTACTACCTACGTGTACGATGCCGCTAACTTATGGTTAAAGGCCGAACTGGATGAACAGAATTACGCTACCTTCTATAATTATGATGAATCGGGGAACCTAGTGCAGATCAAAAAAGAAACTGTTAAAGGCATCTCTACCGTAATGAACTCGAGGAAAAACACAAAACGCCCATGATAAAACATCTCGCTTTATATTTAGCACTTTTGCCCTGTGTTAACGGGCTTCATGCCGATGCTTTGGATGATCTTGTCCGGATGAATGCCTTATATCAGAAAAAAACATCCCTGTATATGGAATTTGACCTTGTGCTCCGGTATAAGAATAACCGTAAAACGGAAGAAAAGCATACCTGCGTCTTGTCGCAGAACGCAAACAGGACTTACTACAAAGCTCTTAATACCGAATACGTTAACGACGGAACAAACTCCTTTTTCCTTGATCACACCCAAAAGCTGCTTATCATAGGCACCTCCCGGGACCAGGAAGCTATGAATGCAATTCTTTCCAAACCAACCGGCTCCTTTGCGGGAGACAGCGCAAAGCTGATGAAAGAATACTCAATCCAGTATGTTGACACCGGCAGAAACACTATACTCCTTCTCCCGAAAGAGGAAAGCAGTGAATTTGCATCAATTTACATAACATTGAATTCTGATTATTCATTGAGTAAAATCGTTTATCATTATAAGGAAGACAAAAGTAAGGGAGTTAAAATCACCGGCTATGAGATCACATACCGCATACAAACCTTCCATGCGGAATCGAAATACTTTTCTTCCTCAAAATACGCTTCTGTGAAAAATGATAAAATATTCCCAAAAAAACAATACGCCTCTTATAAAATAGTGGATAAGAGAATAAACTATAATCATTAGCGATCTATTACCATGAAGAAAATCCTTTATTTGTTTTTAGCAATGCGATTCGTTTGCCCCGCAGCAAACGAAGAGGTGATCTCCTCCTTTCAATCCGGAACTTCCAGCAGCAATATTCCTCTGGTTATCGGCAATCAACTGGTGGTTGAAGATAACTGGAACCTTTACATGACCCTGAACAATCCTGGCTACACGAGTCTTTTCAGCATCCGGGATAACAAGGTTATTGTTCGATTGCGATACGATGATGCACTGAAATTCGACCCTGGTTTCGCGTGGACGCTTACCGTTTCTTATCACACGGAATTTACCGACCTCTTGGGTAATATTACCACAACCCCACCTGGCGCCTATAACCTTACCATCAATTATCTCGATCATAGTTCACCGACCAATTACACGGATATTGCGATCAATACGCATACGAACCCGAACAGTTTTAAAGTTAAAGTGGTGATCGACAATATTGCCTTTACACCGGCTTCCAGCTCAACACAAAACACAATTCCCTCTACTTTCCTGGATATCTACCTGGATGTGATAGAAAGCACCGAGCGATATTATATACTGACAAATACCGCCCCGGTCGTGAACGTACCGACCAGTTTTAATATAAACAATATGCAGGGTGACAATAGCGTTAGGCTACCCCTGGCCTGGACCTATGTGAGCGGTGCTGAAAGTTATGACCTCGACTGGCTGTTTATTGATGTCGGCAACAATCATTATTTTCCCTCAACAGGATACGACTTTGATTTTAAGAACGCTACCCGCATAAATATTTCTGAGAACCATTATGAAATACCGTTGGCGTATTCTGCGGGGATAATATTGTTCAGAGTAAGGCCCGTGGGATATGATCTTGTTTCAGGCGACCTGATCCGCCGGGAAGGAGTGTGGAGTGCTCTTGGATTTAATCATGGTAATACTACGAATGATGCGCCCTTTGCAAGCCAGAATTTCCGATATGATTTTGCCGGGTTGAATCCCGACAAGAACTGGCTTTATAAATCTTCCTTTTCAGAAGAAGGAAAACGCAAAGAAATGATTCTGTTTTCCGACGATGGCCTTAAAGACAGGCAATTAACCACCTACTCGAACACCGAGAATAACGTTATCATTTCCGAATCGGTATACGACCACGAAGGTCGCCTGGCGCTGGATGTTATTCCCACACCCGCCCCCAGCGCGGGCATGCAGTATTATGCTTTCAACCCTAATTATGATCCGGCGAATTTTGACACTGACCTGACTATTACTGCTCCGGATCCGTATCCTATAGCAGGAGCCGGTTACTACTATGATATTAGCAACACATTGCCAGGGGGGTTGTATAAAGAATATGTGCCCGATGCGGAGCATTTTCCTTTTATCAGAACACGTTTTACTACGGACGGAACGAGCCGCGTGAGAGCCCAGGCCGCACTGGGTGTTTCGCACAACCCAGGGTCCGGCCATGAGGTTAACTTCATCTATGCTAAACCCGATCAGGAAGAGATCGACAGGCTATTCGGAAACGAGGTGGGTTATTCCAATAACTATTCAAAAACAGGAAAAATAGATGAGAATGGCCGGCCAGAAATAACCTATTATGATAACCACCAGCGCATAATTGCCAAATGCCTTGCAGGTGATGCTCCCGCGAACCTTTTAGACATTGACAATAAACCCCCCGGCACAACAATGGTCATTGATCTCCTCGCCGCTCATAATGAAACAACCAGTGCGGGTCAGCTGATAAGCAGCCATCAGATGGCCGTAATGGCTGCTACAACATACCATTTCGATTATGACCTTTTACAAAGTCAGTTCTGTAAGAATTGCCCCAACTTTACCCTGTGCGAGGATTGTAAATACGACCTGACCATTCTCATTACCGATGAGAACGGGCTGCCTGTGAGCGGAAGCAACATCATAATACTGAACGCCAATCCTGCGCCTGATAGTTCTCCGAATCCGCTCTTTTGGTCTAACATTACCCAGGCAGATGTTTCGTTTGACGTGACACTGCAACCAGGAACCTATTCCATAGATAAAATACTGCAGGTTAACCAAGCGAATGCCACCACTATTGCCGGTCAATTTATAAATGGCCAGATACTTAATCCCACCTGCATAAGCTATCCTTTAATAGAACCCTTGCCATGCGACGTAAGTTGTCGCACAGCCTGTGAAGAACGTTATACGCGGTTTGATTTCTCAACCAACGAGTACTACTATGTCGATGACGTAGAGGCACCGATTTCCGCAAGCCAGGCAACGGTTCTGATCCAAAACTGTGAACAAATCTGCGAGAGTCCTCAATTGCCGGAAGAAGCCGGCTATTGCGCCCTGAAACTGATTGCCCTGAAAAAGGACATGAGCCCTGGCGGACAGTATTTCAGCAATACCATGCAACAGTTTACGCTCGATCTGGTGGAGGGTGTTATTACTAACACAGCTTATCCTTCTTTGGAATTTAACTGGCTTAATACCAACCTGTCCTCACAATCCTCTTCCATTTTCAACTCCTTAAGCACTATAGCCGGCATGCCGATAAGCAGCTGGGCAGAGGTAAAGGCCAATTTCCAGGAAGCTTTCCTGGATGTACTCGTCAAATATCATCCCGAATTCTGTGCCTACAATTATTTCTGCAATGGCGCAATCATCTGCGGTGTAAAAGGCTCGCAGTCTCCGCCGGATACCATCAAGATACCTGAATCCAACTCTTTCGACTACAACTTATCCTTAACAACTCAGGCGAACGCTTCCGCCCATGGATACTTTAATACCCTACCGATGCCAGTGAACTCCACCCATTCAACAGCAGATTTTCTCACGGGGAATTCATCCTACTGCACGTATACCAATTCCCTCAATTCCGCTGATGCTGACCCATTCGTTCGGATCGCATGCAGTGTAAATTTGGGGAATTGTTCTACAAGCCCTTCAAATTACCTTAAAGAACAGTTGGGTAAGTATTTGCACGTTGGTAATGGTAATTATTTTTCTATCTGGTATGTTCTCGATGATCCGGACAACATACACCTCATTCCAACAGCAAACGCATTCACTCCCCCCCAACAGATAATAGACATTTTTAAACAGTTGCACGGCGATGGAACAACTGCTAATCCCGGCCTTTTTGCCTCCAGCTCCAAGTGGGAATTTTACCGCTCGGCCTATTTATTCTATAAACAACTATTCATTCACAGATATTATACGCAATATGCCTGTCCGGCACCATCTGTTAAAAATCCTTTGGCTGCACCTCCTATGTCTGTAGCCATCACCCATAGTCTGCCAACCATTCATTTCCCCAATAACCCTATCTTCGGACAGATCATAAATAACAGTCCTACGGGAATCTGCACCAGTGTTAACGGCTCTCAGACTATTGTTACCGCTTTCTCCAGTCTCGCCAATAATGGTGTGGCGAATACTTGCAGCACCAATTGCACACAAGCCGCGAATGACTGGATGCAGCAACTGTCCGGGTGCAACCTGACCCCCACGCAAACAAACAATATTAAGTTCTATCTGATAGAAGTGTGCAAAAAAGAATGCAACAGTTCCAATATTACAGGTAGCAGTGGCTGCGATATTAATATTGATCCGAACTGTCAGGCGGTAACTGGTCCAAACAGCACACTATTCTATAACTTCACGGATGTCATCAATTATTTTACAAGCAGCACTTGCCAGGTAAATATTGTCTACCCTCCAAATACCTCCGATGCCGGTTGCGCCTGTGCCAATCTGGTGGCCTTTGCATCTGCCAATAACATAAGCGTAAACAACCCGGCACAGATGGCAGCAAGCCTGAACAGCGCTTTTGGCAGCACCTATACTCCCACTGATGTGAGCAATTGGCAGGCCGCCTGCAATCAATCGCATTCCACACTGGCAGATCCCTCCTTTACGAATTACCCTAATGTATTAAGATGTGTGGTCTCAACTACTTCTTACGACGATTCGGAGTGCTCTTGCAACAAGATAAGAGCATTTATTAATCAGATTGGATATGATCCTGATAACTCATTACATTATCCCAATATAGTTACAGCCATTAATAACTACTTTGCGCTGCCACCTGGCCAGCAGATTAACCTTACCCAACTGACCACCGTTTTAAGTGATTGTATAAGTACCCAATCAGCACAATTCGCTTTAAACAACATACCACCGGTTTTATTATGTCCTGTACCGACAGGCGCAACCTCCGAAGAGATAGCCGCTGCCGAAGAGCTGGCTGCCTGTCAGCTTCAAAACCTGTTGGGAGCCACCTCCAATGCCGTACAAATCTTTAACGCTAATCTTCAGATACAAGAGAATGACTTTAAGAACCAATACATAGCTCATTGTCTCAGTAATGCCAAGGTCGGGTCTGAAAGTTTCACAAAAACTTATATCTTAAATGAGTACCTGTACACGCTTTATTATTATGACCAGGCGGGAAATTTGGTTAAAACAGTACCTCCCGAAGGATTTGAAGAATTACCAGCTAACTTGTACCAAGCAGTTAAAGATTACAGGGATGGCGTAACAGGCGCTACCCCCCATTATCCTTCGCATAGGATGATCAGTCGTTACCGATACGACAGTCAGGAGAATAAACTGGATTACGAATCACCCGACCAGGAGCTGATCACCTACTGGTATGATAGCCAGGGCAGGATTGTTCTATCACAGACCGGCAAACAAAGAGCCACAACACCCGTCCCGGCCTATAGCTACTCGCAGTATGATTTGCTTAGCCGGATTATCAGGACAGAGCAGATTTACAATCCCGCTGCTTCCCTTACCTACGATGAAGCCACTGCTCCCATCACTCTCTCCACCTGGCTTGGAGCAATAACAGACAATGACCAGGTTACCAGCACGTATTACGATGCCGTATTCTTCAACCTCATCCCAACCCCTTTTTCACTGATCGGTCAAACGAACTTACGACATAGGGTAAGCCATGTTGTTTTCGAGGAAGACGATGACGGAAATCCACAGACATATGACTACGGTACCCACTATAGTTATAATATACATGGCATACCTACTGTAGTGTCGCAGGAAAACAATTACCGAGATGGAAGCATGAGTACTGCTATCTTTCCGGCCGTAAGTCGATTCCAAACTTCCGAATACGAATACGACCTGATAAGCTGCAATGTAACTCGCGTTATTTACCAGAGAGGTAAAACAGAGGCTTCCTGGCATAGCTTTGCTTATGACGCCAATAACAGGCTAAAGGCTGTAAGCTCAAGCATCGATGGCATGATCTGGGATACCGATGCCAAATACTTTTATTACGATCATGGACCCCTAGCAAGGAAAGAATTAGGTGATAAACACATACAGGGCTGCGATTATGCCTATACGATCCGAAACTGGGTAAAAGCCATGAACAGCTCTGTACTTTCTCCGCAATACGATATCGGTAAAGACGGACTGGGGGTAGCGCTCAACATCAATTCACACTTCGCTACCGATGCATTTGGATACGCCAATGGTTATTTCAGGAACGATTACAAATCTATTGATCCTAACTTAATGATAAGTGCCAATAATTTTGAAGCCAATGTGTTTTTATCAGCCAACAGCTTTGGAGATTACCTCTATAATAACACGTCTTCTCCGCACGATTATGGACTTTATAACGGGAATATCAGTTACTGTGCCCAGCATTCGCAGATAAACACAGGCGGTACCATGAATCTTTATGGTAGAGCATACCGCTATGATATGCTTTACCGATTTAAGGATCACAAGACCTTCAGCGACCCCCAGGTTGCCACCCTTAATACTTGGAACAATACAACCGTTGACAATAATACCGGCGAGAATTTCAGCTATGACTATAACGGAAATATCGCTGGGGTAACACGAACCGTATCGGGCGTTACGATGGACGCATTAACCTATGAGTACCTTCTTATCAGTGGCTATAAAGCAAATAATAAACTATTGAGCATTCACGATTTACCTTCCTTAAGCAGTAACTTTACAGAAGATCTCGATGACCAGATTTCGATACCGTCTAATTACGCGTATAATGAGAATGGCGATCTTTACCAGGATAACTCAACAGGTATAAAAAATGTCGTATACAATGCCTACGGGAAAATTAAGAAAATAGAACGGGACCCGTTTTTCATTTCCGGCCCTACATATCCCAGCGACTTGGAATTCTTTTACGACGGCTTTGGCAGGAGGGTCGTTAAAGTTGAAAAACCCAGAATCCTTGTAGGCTCCCAAACCCAGATCGCTCCGATTATAGACTGGAAGTATACCATATATGCCTATGATGGGAAAGATGATCTGTCTGCCATATACACCATGCAGGGAAACAATTCCAATCTGAAAATAAGCGAGCGGTATATTACAGGCAATGGCAGGGTGGCGCAAATAAACAAGGAAACCCTTATCGGCCAGATACCCTCTCCGGACCATTTTGAAAGAGAGCTTGGCCTTAAAACATTTGAGCTTTCTCAGGTAACCGACAATGTAAATACCACTGTTCTGGATTACAAAGTGAGTGGCAATACAACCGGTTTAACCGTTAACTTTTACAAACCGGTGGTGCTTTCGGCAATCGACTACCTGGCCTATGGCACTCATATACCCGGCAGAAAATATGTGACCGAGTCGTTCAGGTATGGTGTGAATGCCGGTTCTGAAAAAGATGAGGAGGTGATGAATCTTGACAATATTTACACAACCTATTACCGTGAACTGGATACACGGACCGGCAAATGGTGGTCAATCGATCCCGCCGCTAGCGCCAATGAGAGCCCTTATGCTGTAAACAACAACAACCCTATTAATGTTGTAGACCCCATGGGTGATAAAGGAAACCCGCTGTATGACAATAAAACTTCGGGTGAGGATGGTTTTACCCAGAAATTTGAATTTAGAAGAGATAACTACGGCTGGATAGCAAGCTATGGTGCAAAATACAAGTTCAAATTCCTGACACCATCTGTAAACGTTTCGTTACGGAAATATTCAGGCGGTCTTGGCGCTCCCGACGGCTCAACGCGTTTAGATCTTGTGGCAAGCCCGGCAGTTACTTTCGGACGCGGGAAAGGTCCCGCAAGTGAATTGAATCTTTTTAATGGCTACAGCCTTTCGTCCGTGGATGACGAGTATGCTAACTCGCTGACAATAGGAGCTAACTTGATCTATAACCGGAACAGAGTGCAGTACGAAAACTCCGCGATAATAAGAATCAGACAATTTAATATGGCTATTTACAATGATCTAAGGTTTATTTTCTCAGAGAAAAGTAATGACCGCTGGTGGACGGGAGGGGGAAGAATCGGATGGAACACTGCAGGCGGTAAATACAGCCACTTAAATCTAGGTACCATATCGGTTGGCACTGACGTATTCACGGGAGAGCGGATCATCCGGGACCCGAATGCAACGTCACCTGCAGATAAGTACCAGACTTATACCAGGGGTGGTAACCAGTATTACACACAAGCCGATCCAACACTCGTTAATGGGGTAACTTACCTTAGTATTTCCGGGAAAAAGAAGAAATACTCCATCTATGGGGGCAGCGGACACTGGAATCCCTTGTGGTCACAAAATTTTATCCATAGTCTTTATAAAGACTTACCGTACTTTGACTCCAGATCGCCATTTAAATTCGTAAAAACAACTTACAAATAATAATGTCCTACTCATGTTTAATTAAAGCACCTTTATATGGAAATGATCAAAATCATCCTGGCCAAATATCAGGAGCTCTACAGAAAGTCTCTTGCAGCCTTGCTGGAAACGCAAACTGAATTCGAAATTGTTGCAGAGGCAGCCAATGAAAAAGAACTGATCGAACAGCTCAAGCATAAAACAGCCGATATTGTATTACTCGATATCGAAATGCCCGTGATAGACGGTAAGAAAACCCTCCAGGTTATGAAGAACCGCTTTCCGGCCGTTAAGCTTATTGTTTTAAGCTCCCATCTGAATATAAATATTGTATCGTATTTTATGACGCAGGGTACCAGTAGCTATTTATCCGTAAACTGTAGCGCTGAAACTTTGTTTAAAGCAATCCGGACTGTTATGAACGAAGGCTATTTTTTTGATCATTTCACTTCTAAGGCCTTGTTGGATAGAATGAAAGACGAGTCCAGGCATGAAGTAAGCTTTAACGACAGGGAAAACGAAATAGTAAGGAAAATATGTGAAGGCAAAACACATAAAGAGATCGCCTCCGACCTTAATTTATCCATCAGCACCATCGATTTTCATAAAGGGAAAATATACTCCAAAGCAAACTGCAATAGTACCGCCGCTTTGTTCCAGTATGCATTAAAGAATGGAATTATCGCGTTCTCCTGAGCCTGTAATGTATAAGGCTTTTATTTCCTCATCCTCACTGCCAGCTCCGTCTTTTTACGCCTGCTTACTTCATACTCGTTCCCATTGGTTAAATATACAAGGCAAGGTTCACCCTTTGAATATTCGCTGATGTGATCGAGGTTTATTATTTCACTTTTATTGATCCGCATAAACCGGTCGTCCTTAACCAGGAATTCTTCAAAGTCTTTAAGCGTGCGCGCGGTAATGTACTTTTGATGATCGGAAGTAATTACATGGGTATAATTGCTTTCTGCTTTAAAACAGGTAACATTGCTCAACGCGATAAATTTTACCCTGTCCTGGTGATGCAATGCTATTTTTTTTTCTCTTTCTTTCTCATCAAGATTATTAAGAAGATTGATGATCAGTTTGTCTTTTTCATTTTTGGAACCCGTGTGGTGTCTCCTCACTTTTTCTATAGCGCTTAAAAGGTCCGGGATCTCAATGGGTTTTAACAGATAATCCAGCGCGCTGAATTTTATAGCATTAATTGCATATTTATCGAAGCTCGTAACAAAAATAATATCGAAATTAACGGTCTCAAATTTTTTGAGGAGCTCAAAGCCATCACCACCTGGCATTTGTATGTCCAAAAGAATAAAATCAGGTCGTTTGTCCAGGATCTGATCATAAGCTTCTGTTATATTTTCAGCCTCGCCAGAAACTACAATATCCGGACAATGGGCTGCCAGGAGCTCCTTCATTACGATCCTGCCGGAAATCTCATCGTCTATTATTATACAGGTAAATTTATTCATCGTCTTTATGTTGGGGAATACTTATTATTACGCGGGTTCCGGTCGCCATGGAATTTTCCGACAGGTCTTCGATCTGAACACTTCCTTTACCTGAGCCAAGGATGTTAAGCATTTCTATCCTCCGGTTATTGATCCGTGTGCCCCTGGACTGATAAGTCTTTGATGATAATTCAGAAGCCTTTTCCCTGCCTACTCCATTGTCCTCGATCACAATTTCCAGAACGGAATTTTTTTCTTTAATACTCAGCGAAATAAACTTATCCCGCTCATCCTTTACGTTCATCAGACCATGCCAGATAGCGTTTTCCACATACGGCTGAAGTATCATTGCCGGAACTTTGATCTCAGCAATGTTTACATGTTCATCAATTGAAATTACATACCTGAATTTATGCTCGAAGCGCAGCTGTTCAAGCTCTATGTAAAGAGTAAGGATTTCCAGTTCCTGCGTCAGTGTAATAAGGTTCTCTTCCGCATAATTTAAAACCAGACGGATCAGTTTACTGAATTTAGAAAGATAACTATACGCCTCTTCCGGCTTGTTGGTAAGAATATATCTCTGGATCGAATTGATGCAGTTAAAAATAAAGTGAGGATTCATTTGAGCTCGCAGAGCCGACAACTGAAATTCTGCTATAAGTTTATTGATGCGTGTTTTTTCCCTTTCCTTTTTCCGTACCCTCGTGATCATGATCCTGGTGGTGAAAACAGCGGCCAGGCATATCACTACATTGCAAAGAAAAATAAAGCCCGTTGTCCTCCAGAAAGGTTTATTGATCTTAAGTTCCAGGATCACCGGGCGCGCACTTACGCGCTTATCACTATTAACCGCGAAAATTTTCAATTCATATTTCCCGGGTTTTATATGATTCAGCAGCAGGTTATTCCCATTACTCATCCCCCATAAAAGCGTGTTATTTTTACCGCTTAAAAAATACAAAAGGGTTTGTTTCCCTTTAAATGTAAGAATAACCAGGTTTATTTCCATTGTATTCTCGTTGTGCGAAAGCTTCAACGTATTATCCTTAACACGAATTTCCTCGCCATTTACCCAAACCTTACTCATGATAATTTCAGGCTTATCTTTAGTTAAAAGATCGGCTTTGAGGGGAAAGCTGCAGATCCCTTCATTCGTTGACAGGTAAAGTTCTTTTTCGCCTGCCGCAACATTGAATATTTCATTCGAAGGTAAACCATTGAGCATGGTATAAATAGTCGCGACAAGCCTTCCGGACATATGTACGATTTTTATCAACCCAATATTGGATCCGATCCATAAAGCGCCGAACTTGTCTTCCGTTATATCCAGGAAACGGTCGGTTGGTAATTTAAGGCTATCGCCCATGCTGAAGATCCGGCTATTTTTAATAACATACATTCCATTTCCTTTAGTAATGATCCAAAGGTCTTTATTCGCGGCAGAATGAATTTTTGTAACAGCTCCTTTTATTCCCCGAACCTTCCTGCATTTAAAATTATTGACATTTGTACTGTACAGTCCTTCCTTACAACCAAACAGCAAACTATCTCCCCCCGGGTAATGCAAACATTTTCCCACATTAAAAATTAAATTTTTCCCAAATATCCTTTGGTTACGGATTTCGAATAACGCGTTGGTCTGAATAGCAAAGATCCTTTCACCAGGTCCATACGTGATCTGCCGGGCATGTACGCTGGATTTAATGTCTTCGAGGTTTAAATATTCCAGATTGTTAAATCTTTTGTCAGCTTTAATCACCGCACTTCCACTTATCAACCAGGTGCTATCTTCCATTCGTAAAATATCATTTAAGATATACAAATTACTTGTGTGAAGAGGATGATAAAGTATACGTGAGTTTTTAATTTCAACCAGTTGATTTTCCTCTGTCGAAATGAATACGGAACTCCCAATGGTTTTGAGCAATTCAGCCTTTTTACCAAAACCTCTTATCTCGGGATAACTTTTAATATATTTATTCCTGCAATAAAAAACGCCTTTTTCAAGCGTGGTGCACCATACACCTTTCTCCCGGTCCTCACAGGTTCCACTTACAGAAAAGCCGGCAAGATTAATAACCGGTTCATCCAAATTTTTCCCATCTTCATAATAATAAACTCCTCCCTTCAATGTTCCCATCCACAAACCATCGTCTTTATCAATATAAAGATCCAGGATGGGATTCGATATTTGTTGAGATGAGTAGGTCCCATCGGCGCTTACCTTCACAAGAACATGATCAAAACTGATAAAATAATCATTCTTTTTGTTGACCACGGTTAACACGCGCCAGGAAGGATAGATTGAAGACAAATAAGGGACAATTACCGATCTGGTTGTTCTTCCCTTAATCGCAAATTCTACTCCCTTTTTTTTTGCGATTTTTTCCCATGCAACCCTGTTTTCCCCTTTATTTTCAATATACAAAAGAAAATTTTTATACGAAACGAACTGGTAATTGTAGTCGCCCCATGGCTTTACTTTTTTCACCTCCTCAAAATACATACCCGCCTTATAGGTCCCCTTTTGGACATTAATAAATACGGTATCGTCTTTAATATTCAGACAATAGATCAGGTTAATTTTATTAGCAAGCAGTTTCTCGAAATTTTTGCTGAACCGGGCTTCTTTTAAGCTATCTTTCTCATAATCGTAATAGAGGATCCTGTTGGCAGCTGTGGCTATCCAGATGTTTCCTTTTTTATCTTCTTCAATACAATAAACCGCGCCTTCCGGTAAACCATTCTTTTTATCAAATACCCTGAGTGAATTACCATTAAAGCGGCATAATCCCGCCTCGGTGCTAAACCATATATAACCCTTGCTGTCCTGCATGACTTTATAGCTCTCAGAAGAAGGGATCTGTTTGAGCTTATCAGGGATAGAAAAATACAATTGCTGCGCTCCGTAATTTATATACAGCATTAAAAAAAAGATGTGCGTGACAGTCCGCATATATTGCTAAAATAGATAAAAACAGGCATTCCAGCCTTCAAAACTATGTGCTAAAAACTGAGTCTGCGGTTATTCTTCCAGGCAATCTTTCCTTATTCACATCTAAAGGATTTTCTTAGGAACCACTTTCCGGCTCAAAGCCTTGATACGTTTTAATTTTCCGGCTTCTTTATCAGGATTTGAATCCTCTGTTGTTTCCCATGAATTTTCCGGTTTAAATTCTTCTTCCATGCCTTTTAAGACCCCAGCTGCTATTTTCTCTGAAGTGATAACGGTTACACATTCCGAATTGAGATTGGCGCTGCGCGGATCTAAATTAAAAGTGCCGATCACGGTTATTTTTCCATCTATCACCATTGATTTTGCGTGCAAGCCAAATACGGGAGTATAGTTTAATTTCTCCTGCAACGCACCCGTCATCACCTTAAAGCGTTCCCTGGCATCCGGCCGGAATTCAAAGATCCTGACGCCCGTTGCAAGCAGGTCATCACGATCGCGCTGGTAACCGCTAAAGGCCTCGAGGTTATCTGTCGAGGCAAGACTGTTGGTCAAGATCCTCACCTTTACACCGCGTTTCACCGTTTCCGCGAATAATTTCTTTCCAAGGTCCGTTGTTACCAGGTAGGGTGACTGAATGTCCACAGTTTTTTTTGCCGATCTTACAAGACGTATCAGCTCATCCGTGGTAATACCACCCATATGGTCTTCCGGGTTTTCGTTTTTACCCGGGATGTCAGCAACAAACGATACACTGTCCAGCCAAACCAGATCCCCCGATTCCTGGAGTGTCCTGAATAAAACCGGCAGCGCGTTTAAACGTTCTCTCACCTGGGGCCAGAAATTTCCAGGATCGCAGGCGTATTGATGTAATCTGTCAAAACGCGTTTTGGATTTAAGATCTGCTTCAGGATCTTCCACAAGATCTGTAATTGCAACACTTAACGGACTTCTCCAAAACTCTTCAAAGGAAGTTTGCACCGTTTTAACTATTTTACCGAGCAGCATAACGTCTCTGTCCCTGAAATTGTATTCATGGTCATAATCAAAATATTCATCCGCAATGTTCCGTCCACCGGTAATTACAACTTTACCATCCACCGTAAAGGTTTTGTTATGCATGCGCTGGTTTGCATGCCTGAAATCAGTCGCGAATTTCTTAATCTTTTGCGCTATATTTTTTCCAAGATTGATCCCGGGATTGTAAATTTTGATCTCGATATTCTCGTGTGAATCAAGTGTCAGGATCTCATGTGGACCAGCATCCACAAGGATATCATCTACCAGGATCCTTACTTTAACTCCCCTGTCTGCCGCGCGAACAAGATAATCACAGGCGATCAGCCCGACGTTGTCCGTTGAAAAAATAAAATACTGGATGTCTATCGTTTTCTCCGCGTATTCACTTAACCAGGCACGTGAAAGGATTGCGTTTCCGCCATCCTCCAGCACATACACACCTGTCTTTTCAGTCATGATCTGTTCTACCGGTTTTAATTCACCTGTAAGACTCAGGGAATCATTGCGGTGGATCGCCGCGCAAAAATCTTTCTCCACTGCCGGAATTTTATCAATTGGCTCAGCACAGGAAAAAAGCAAGATACCGGCCGGTAAAAAACAGCCGGCATACTTTATGGAGTGAAACACTTGCCTAATTACTTTCATTAATCTCATTTTAATGGTTTCAAGATATTCTTTTTCAGGAAGACTCCCATAGCAAATAAGAGCGGTTTTTTGAACATACCTGATTTTAGCTGTGAGCGAGGCGGATCTGGCATCCCTGGAAAGTACAGTAAAATTGACAATCTTTAACTTTTATAAAAATTTATTTGGTGGTGTGAAAATAAATAACGTAAATTTGTGCCGGAATTAAAACCATCCCTGGTGTGTTTTAATTTATTAAGAAGTGGCGAGAGAATAGGCTCTATGACCCACTGGCAACCAACTAAAAGTCTATCCGGCAACGGAAAGATTGGAAAACAGGTGCCAACTCCTACTCTGAGTTCCGATAATTATTGGGGCAGAGACAAATAAATTAAAAAAATGTAAAAATGAAACACACGAAATCACAAAAACAAAAAGGCACCCTGTCTGGAAGAACTAATTCTTATTCTATCGCATCCTTCTTCATGATGCATAGCATGCATTGTTGTTGCATGTGCCAGGCTTAATTTTCTGAAAATTTACTGAAAATTTAAACCGGTCTTCAAAGGCAGGTGCTTAGCGTTTCCTATCACGGAAATCCTTCATCATTTATTCATTCCTAAAACATTTATCATGAACAAACATCGATCAAACCTCATAGAACACATAAAAAAAGAAAACGTCCTTGGCAAGGAAGACCACCGCGGTTTCCTCGCAATTCAGTCTGAATATGGCTTCGCGCAACGCGGCGGCTCTTTTCCCATCACGTTTCGCGCCCAGGCGAGGAGACTGGTTTCTGATGTCAATCTTCTTGGATACGTAGAGATCAAACAACTGATCCATTCAGAAATCATTTACAAAAACTAAAACACGAATCATGAATCTAAAAACATTTACACATAACAAACGGTTTTTTTTAGAAAACGGAGGGTCTTTAGCCAACCTCGAAATTGCCTATCATACCTTCGGGAAACTGAATCCCGAAAAATCAAACGTTATCTGGGTGGCGCATGCCTTAACGGCCAACAGCAATGTATTTGACTGGTGGAAGGGTCTTTTCGGAGAGAATGATCTGTTTAACCCGGAAGAGTTTTTCATTATCTGCGCAAACAACCCCGGGTCCTGTTACGGTTCAACCGGCCCGCTCTCAATTAACAGCGACACTAAAACACAATGGTTTGATTATTTCCCGGACATAACGATCAGGGACATCGCCCAAAGCTTTGAACTTCTGAGGACTCATTTAGGGATCACTAAAATCCATACACTTATCGGCGGCTCACAAGGTGGTCAGATCGCACTGGAATGGTCTCTGCTGAATAGTTCTCTTGCCGATCACCTTATTTTAATTGCTACCAACGCCAGGCATTCTCCCTGGGGAATTGCTTTCAATGAATCTCAACGCCTTGCTATTAAGGCCGACAGAACTTATTATTCCAATACCACTGAAGGCGGGAAAAAAGGTCTTGCAGCAGCCAGAAGCATTGCGCTGCTGAGCTACAGAAATTATGATACCTATGCTGAAACGCAGCAGGATGACGCGCCGGGGAAAATACAAGACTTTAGCGCCGCAACTTACCAGCGCTACCAGGGAGAAAAACTGGTGAACAGGTTCAATGCTTATTCTTATGTGCGTTTGTTAAATGCCATGGACAGCCACAACATCAGTCGTGGAAGAACTGAGAGTTGTGAAGACGTTTTAAAACGGATCTCTGCAAAAACACTGGTTATAAGCATAACAAGTGATCTCCTGTTCCCCCCACAGGAACAAAAATTACTGGCATATCATATCCCACGATCAGAATATGCAAAAATAAACTCCGACTTCGGGCATGATGGATTTTTGATCGAAACAAAAAAACTGGCGGACCGGATCCGGATTTTTTATAAAGAAGAAAAAACAACCAGAGAAAAGGACTTTTTACAAAATTTATTATTTACAATTTAACATTAAAAAGATGACAAAAAAATTAAAGATAGGATTATTCGGGTTTGGCTGTGTTGGCCAGGGTTTGTATTATGTACTCAACAACAGCACAGGTTTTACAGCAGACATTGTAAAGATCGCCGTTAAAAATAAAAACAAGGAGCGGAGCATTTCACAAGAACTTTTTACGTACGATAAATGGGAAATTTTAAATAACCCTGAGATTGATGTAGTCGTTGAACTGATTGATGACGCGGAAGAAGCCCGCCAGATTGTATGCGAAGCACTGAAACGCGGGAAACACGTGGTTACTGCCAATAAAAAAATGCTGGCCCTTCACCTGGAAGAACTTTATGAGCTTCAGTTAAAAAACAATGTTTCCCTGCTATACGAAGGCTCAGTGGGTGGCAGTATTCCAATCATCCGCACGCTTGAAGAATATTTTGACAACGAAGAACTGAAAAAGGTAAGCGGCATCCTGAACGGCACCACCAACTACATTCTTACGAAAACGATCCGGGAAAAACTAAGTTACGGACAGGCTCTTCAACAAGCGCAGGAAAAGGGATTTGCAGAGACCGATCCTACCAGCGATGTGGAAGCCTTTGACCCAAAATACAAAGCTGTCATTATTGCCCTTCATGCCTTCGGTTTGATCATAAAGCCGGAAGAAATTCTAAACCTCGGCATTACCACGCTGAATGAGCATGACATTCGTTATGCAGGCGAAAAAGGATTTAAAATAAAACTCACACCTGTGATAGAACGATTGGAAAACGATCAGATCAGTATCGTTGTGGCGCCGGTTTTTATAAATGAAAGCAATCAGCTGTTTAATGTAAACGACGAATTTAACGGTGTGATCGTGGAAGGTAAGTTTTCAGGCGAACAATTTTTACAGGGACGCGGGGCAGGCAGTTACCCGACCGGTTCTGCAGTCTTATCAGACATTTCAGCACTTTCTTACGGGTATAGATACGCATTTAAAAAACATGTACAGGAACATGCAAGCGGGTTCACGAATGACGTCGTGATAGAAATTTACCTGAGGTATAATTCTCCGCTTGATCTTGAAAAAATAAGATTTCAAGAAATAAAGGAAACATACACCGGGAATGATTATAATTATATTACGGGAAAAATAAACCTGCAGAGCCTGATCGACCAAAAAGGATACATATTACAGAACAATTTATTTGTATCCCTCCTGAACGATAAAATAAGCTTGAATAAAACCAATTCCGGAGAGGTGCTGTATGAAAAAGAACTGGTAACAAGCATTTAGAAAACAGGATCCATATGTTATTACAATACAGTTTAGAATTATTAGGCACGGGCTTCTTTGCTATTTCAGGTGCACTTGCCGCGAACGAAAAATCAAAGCCCGATTGGTTTGGCGTTACGTTCATCGGTTTTATTACTTCCATTGGAGGCGGGAGTATCCGCGATATCCTGATTGGAAGTTATCCCCTCGCCTGGGTGCACGACATTAACCTTATGTACTCTATTTTTGCAGGAATAGTGCTCGCCAGCCTGTTTTACAAGAGACTGCTGCGCCTCAGAAGAAACCTCTTTGTTTTTGAGACACTTGGGATCGCCATGTTCACTATAATCGGCACCGAAAAAGCCATTAATTTTGGACTGAATCCTCTTATTGCGGCGATCATGGGTATGTTTTCAGCCGTAATGGGGGGCGTGCTGCGCGATGTGCTTACCAATGAAATTCCGGCTTTATTCAGGAAAGAGATCTATGCCACTGCCTGCCTTGCCGGCGCTTTTCTTTACCTTACCCTGGATCACTTTGCCTGTGAAAGGACTATCAACATGCTTATCTCCGTTATCTTAATATTTGCAATACGGATCATCTCGGTTAGATGGAATTTAAGTTTGCCCAAATTCAGAAGTGACATTGAAGTTTCCTCCTGACTCAGTCATTGCAACCGGGATGAAGTAATCGAGACTGCTTTGTGCCTCACGGTGACGATAAACGTGTTTTTAAAACCCGAAAGTCTCGTGCTGAAAGCTTACAATTTCAACTAACGATTGAGTCCAATGAAGACTACAACCTTAAATCAGAATAAAAATGAAATAGCCATGTTTCCGAAACAGGGCAAATGTTTAGAAAACATTTGAGCCAGCCTGTGTGGACGACAAATGAAGTTAACATGGCTATACCATATGACAATAAAGAACAATAAATAACTACGTATGAAAATAAACATTAAACAATTAGGCAAACATTTCAACTTACAGGCTACCAGCGAGGAAGGAATCTCTTTTCTCATGGATGGCTCCGATGAAATTGGCGGACAGGGCAAAGGCATGCGCCCGATGCAGGTCCTCTTATCCTCCCTCGGTGGCTGTAGCGCCATTGATGTGATCCTCATCCTTAAAAAACAAAAACAGGAGATCACATCCTTTGAGATCGAAATAGAAGCGGAACGCGAAAAAACAGAAGACTATTCTCTTTTCCGGAAGATCTGCCTGCATTTTAAATTAAAAGGCAGGATCGACAAAGAAAAAGCGGAGCGGGCCGTGCAACTTTCGCTTGAAAAATACTGCTCTGTTGCCAAAACACTGGAACCAACCGCAAACATCACATATAAATTGAGTATAGAATTTAACGCCTGACCCTTCTCCTGCACTTCGGGTAAATTAAAAAAAGAAACAAATGAAAAAGAAACACTTTGAAACCCTGGCTATCCGCGCCCAGATGGAACGCAGCCAATACAACGAACACTCCGCCCCGCTCTATCTGACCTCAAGTTTTATATTTGACACGGCTGAAGAAATGCGTGCGGCATTCAACGACGAATCCCATGAATTCATTTATTCGCGTTACAGCAATCCCAACACCGATGAATTCGTCTACAAGATGTGTTTGCTGGAAGAAGCGGAGTCCGGTGTTTCCTTTGCCTCCGGCATGGCTGCCATTTACAATAGTCTCGCGGCGCTTTTACAGTCCGGTGACCATGTGATCTCCTGCTCTTCTGTTTTTGGAGCCACGCATACTATTTTCAACAAGTATTTCCCAAAATGGGGGATCTCCTATTCTTATTTTAATGCGAACAAACCTGAAGAGATTGAATACCTTGTAAAAAAAGAAACAAAAATTATTTTCGTGGAAACTCCCACGAATCCTGCCATCGAAATAATCGACCTGGCATTGCTGGGAAAGATCGCAAAAAAACATAACCTTATTCTGATAGTTGATAATTGTTTTGCTACTCCATACATTCAAAAGCCGATAGCCTATGGTGCCGACATTGTGATTCATTCAGCCACCAAGTATATTGATGGACAGGGACGTGTTTTAGGAGGCGTGGCTGTTGGAAAAAAAGAGCTCATCCGGGAAATTTACCTGTTCAGTCGCATCACGGGACCTTCCCTTTCTCCTTTTAATGCCTGGACCCTGAGTAAAAGTTTAGAGACACTCGCGTTAAGAATAGAACGCCATTGCGAAAACGCCTTGTATATTGCGGAGAAACTGGAAATACATCCACAGCTGGAATCCGTAAAATATCCCTTCCTTAAATCGCATCCTCATTACGCCATTGCAAGATCACAAATGAAATCAGGCGGAGGCATTCTCACCTTCGCCGTAAAAGGCGGTTATGAAGCCGCGAAAAAAGTACTGGATAAATTACAGATGATAAAGATCTCCCCAAACCTGGGAGACTCGCGTACCATTGCAACGCATCCCGCCTCTTCCACGCATTGCAAACTCAGTGAAGAAGAAAGGCTAGCCGTTGGTATTTTACCGGGACTCATTAGAATTTCGGTTGGACTTGAAAACAAAGATGATATTTTAAATGATCTGTTACAGGCTTTGGAGTTGACCTGACATCAAAGTCCGGTCTGCCACATTCCAATAAATTACAATTGTTACTTGCTGCCCGTATTTTATAACAGGGTTACGCAGATTTAAAAGAAATATGTATCTTTTTAAGAACACTTTCGTTATAACGATATATGATAAACACTTAAATTATTTTGAAAAAACTTACTTTAACTACATCCAGCCGGCTTTTATTAACTGCATTAATTTGCGGAGCTATTGTGTTCATTAGTCCCGGCTGCCGGCTAACACACAAGGTCTTTCATAAAAAGCCGAAAAAATACAACCCTCTCAGTCGCTGTTGTTTTACAAAAGGAACAAAGATTCTTTTGAGCGATGGTACACAAAAAAATATTGAGGCCATACAACCGGGAGATCTGATTTTAAATGTTAGCCGGGAAAATTATAATATAGACGAAGATTGCGTCATGCGCATAGATTCTGTGATACACGGTGATCTTGCAGAACTTGAACTGGCGAACGGAATTATGATCAGGAGTACCAGAGATCACCCCTATCTCATCGAAGGCAAGGGTTGGTGTTCCCTCGATCCAAGAAGTTCTTACAAAAATTATGGAATCAGTGCCCTCGAAATAAAAACAGGTGACCGTTGCCTGGTCTACACCAATGGACAGTTAATACCCATTGTTATTCGCGCGATCAGGCAGGTAAAAGAAACCCTAATAACCTACAATATCGGGGGGCTAAAATACAATTCCAGTTATTTCGCCAATAGAATTTTAGTCAGCAATGAAACGTTAGTCGACGATGTTTCAAAAAAATAAAAGGCCAATAACCAGGGCTAACCTCATAGCTGGAAAAATGTCGCAATGCACCACACAAAAAGTCGTGTTAACACCTGGTTTGTTTGAAGTTCAATGATATCTTAGTATAAAAATTCGAGTATCATCTCAAACCTTTAATAACATGAAAGCAACCGAAGCAACCAATATTGACCAGTACATAGATACCTTTCCGAAAGACATTCAATTGATCCTGGAGGAAATGCGTGCGATCATTCATAAAGCCGCTCCAAAAGCGGAAGAAGTGATCAGTTACAAAATGCCGGCAATTAAACAAAATAGCGTATTGGTATATTTTGCAGGTTATAAAAACCACATCGGGTTTTATCCAACCGGTTCGGGCATTGAGGCATTTCAAAAAGAAATTTCAAAGTATAAAAACTCAAAAGGCGCCGTACAATTTCCAATAGACAAGAAGCTGCCCGCTGCACTCATCACTAAAATGGTGAAATTCCGTGTAAAGCAAGACGCGGAAAGAGCCAAAACAAAAAAGAAATAAACCGGAAAAAAGATAAATTCCTTAGCTACGATCCACCAATAGAATTAGTAGAAAACAAGGCGATTTCAGCCTGATAAATGATGTGGGATCGAGAGCTATCCTTTATCCTGCGCTGCTAAATTCGCACTTTACATCTCCCCGTAACTTTTCGCCTTATTAATTACTAAAAAAGCCATTAAACTTCTACATTAGTGATTCAATAAACGCATCCAAAATGAACTATCCATACCAGATTAAAACCACAGAAGCATATAAAGAGCAATACAGACAAAGCGTACAGTATCCTGAAAAATTCTGGGCCGGTATAGCGGAACATTTTACCTGGAAAAAAAAGTGGGATAAGGTCCTGGACTGGAATTTTAAAGATCCCGATGTGAAATGGTTCAGTGGTGGGAAATTAAACATCACTGAAAATTGTCTCGACAGACATCTTGAAAAAAACGGCGATACGCCTGCTATTCTTTGGGAATCGAATGATCCGAAGGAACAAAGCCGTTCCCTGAATTACAAAGAACTGCACTTTAAAGTTGTACAATTTGCGCATGTTTTAAAGAACAACGGCGTAAAAAAAGGCGACCGGGTCTGTATATATATGGGCATGGTACCTGAACTGGCAATTGCAACACTGGCCTGCGCAAGAATCGGAGCGATCCATTCCATCATCTTTGGCGGGTTTTCTGCCAGGGCAATCGCCGACCGCCTGGATGATGCGAAAGCAGAGTTTATTGTTACCTGTGACGGTGCTTTTCGCGGGGCGAAGGACATTCCTCTTAAAAGTGTGATCGATGAAGCACTTGAAGGAAACACAAGCATAAAACGTGTGATTGTTTACAAACGCACGCATGTTGCCTTAAACATGACCAATGGCCGGGATGTCTGGTGGGAGGACGAAATAAAAAAAGTGGAAGCGCAGGGCAATCCTGATTACCCAGCTGAAATCATGGATGCGGAAGACATACTTTTTATCCTGTACACCTCCGGCTCCACCGGTAAACCCAAAGGCGTCGTGCATACCACCGCAGGATACATGATCTGGGCCAATTACACCTTTGTAAATGTGTTTCAATATCAACCCGGGCAAATACACTTTTGTACGGCCGATATCGGCTGGATCACCGGTCACAGTTATATTGTGTATGGGCCCCTGAGTGCCGGCGCCACAACTCTGATGTTTGAAGGGATTCCCACCTACCCTGACGCCGGGAGATTCTGGGAGATCGTGGATAAATTTAGAGTGAACATCCTTTATACGGCCCCCACGGCCATACGCAGCCTAATGGCTTTTGGAACAGAACCTCTCAAAGAAAAAAAACTGGATTCCTTAAGAGTATTGGGTTCGGTTGGAGAGCCCATCAACGAAGAAGCCTGGCACTGGTTCCATAAAAACATCGGGAAGGAAAAGTGCCCGGTTGTGGATACCTGGTGGCAGACAGAAACCGGAGGCATCATGATCTCAAATATAGCGCATGTAACTCCTGCCAAACCTTCTTTTGCAACGCTTCCCCTGCCAGGTGTTCAGCCTTGTCTGGTTGACGAGAATGGAAAAGAAATAGAAGGAAATGCTGTGAGTGGGAACCTCTGCATTAAATTCCCGTGGCCCGGTATTATCCGTACTACTTACCGTGATCACGAGCGTTGCCGCCAGACTTATTTTTCGGCTTACCCCGGAAAATACTTTACAGGCGATGGCTGTCTCCGCGATGAAAATGGTGACTACCGCATCACCGGCCGCGTAGACGATGTATTGAATGTAAGCGGTCACCGCATTGGCACCGCCGAAATCGAGAACGCTATTAATATGCATCCCGGTGTTACCGAGAGTGCGGTTGTGGGTTATCCCCATGATATAAAAGGACAGGGAATTTACGCTTTTGTGATCTGTGGCGAAAAACATGGCAATACTGAAAATTCAAAACAAGACATCATTCAAACCGTAACCCGCATCATAGGCCCGATTGCGAAACCCGATAAAATACAATTTGTGCCCGGGCTTCCAAAAACAAGGAGCGGCAAGATCATGCGCCGGATCCTCAGGAAAATTGCGGAGGGCGACACTTCCAACTTAGGAGATACCAGTACTTTGCTCGATCCGTCGCTGGTAGACATAATCAGGGAAGGGAAACTTTAAATTTTAGTATCTTTGATCAGGTTCACAACACGCATTCTAAATGGAAGATCTCCGGTAAAATGAAAAAGACATTTACTCTTGTATTTATTTTCACGATCAGTACTTTTTGCTTACCGGCCCAGGATCTGCACTTTTCTCAGTTTAACGAACAACCGGCCCTGGTTAACCCGGCCCTGACAGGTGCAACGGCTACCTCGCGTTCTTCGGTCGCCTACCGTAATCAATGGAGAAGTATTTCCTCCCCTTTTACCACCTATGCTGTATCTTCTGAAACACGTTTTAACTCAAACGAATGGCAGCAGGTAGACAAGTTCCGCTCTATGACTTTTAAAGAAAGGACCTCAAGCCGGCTTGCAGCGGGTTTTTCTGTTTACAAAGACAATGCCGGAGACGGCAGAATGGGTACCACACAAATCAATCTTTCCTTCGCTACTTTTGTCCCAAGCGGTAAAAAGTCGTTTATAGCCGTTGGCCTTCAGGCAAGCCTGGTACAAACGATGCTTAACAGCGATAAATTGATCTTCCCCAACCAGTATAACGGCTCCGGATATGACGCCTCTATGAGCAACAACGAACATTTCACCGGACAAAACAATATTTACGGAGATTTTGCCGGAGGAGTTCTTTGGACATACGGCCAAAATGACAAGAGCCTTCTTGGCAAAAAACAATTAAAAGCCAATGTAGGATTTTCGGTATACCATTTGAACAGACCACAAGGTATTTTTCAGAACACCAGACCTGAACGATCCCTGAAATATGTTACCCATGGCGACCTGCTGGTTAGCCTCACTGATCCTGACTTTGCCCTGGCACCTAGTTTTCTGGTCCAGATGCGCGGGTCTTCTATAGAAATACTAGCGGGAACCCTTTTGAAACGCTATGTCAAACTTGATTCAAAATATACCGGCCTAGTTAAGCGCTCCTCCCTTGGCATTGGCATTTATTACAGGAATAAGGACGCCGCGATCTTTTGTATGAATATCGAAATCAAAGAGCAATGCATCATCGGTATGAGTTATGACCTCAACGTGTCCAGGTTGACGAAAGGTACAAACGCCCGCGGAGGAGTTGAACTGACCTTAAAATATACCTCACCGCGCTCCTTTTTATACCAGCGTAAAGCAAAAACAGAATAAATTTCCAGCTCGCAACCCGTTAACGTAATCTTGTTATTGACACAAAGTTGAAGACGTAGTAAACATTAATCCTTTTACAGCGCTTAAGCCCGTCAATACGATCCTTGTTTCTGTCGCACAGAAACCACGATACATACATGACAAAATGTGACATTGATGCACTGAGAGAGGATTCTATTATCCTTTTTATACCGCCAAATCCAGGAGCATACGATCCAATCCAGTAAATAAGACTTCGTTGCCATTTTGATGATACGACGATAACTTCTTTTCAAACACCGGGAGATCATACAAAAAGGCTTTAAGGTTATCGGGATCTAAAGTAGCGAAATGCCTTCCGTATCCGCAACGCTGGATATAAGCAGCATTCATCCATTGTTCAAACTGATTGTGAATTGGAAAAGAATACACCGGCTTTTTTAAATAGATGGCTTCACTGATAAAAGAAAAACCACCGTTGGCAATAACAGCTTTTGCACCGGCCAGGTCCTCAATAAAACCCGCTTCACTGAAAGGTTTGAAGATCACATTCCCTACCCTCTCATCAAGGTTCATTCCATACACATAAAACAATTCGCCTGGTAAAAGCTGCAGGGTTTCTTTCACTGTTTTTAAACTGCTGCTGGTCTGATACATTAAAACATGTTTACCTTTTGTCACCGTTATATCCTGGATCGCTTTTCTGACTATCGGCGGCACCAGTCTGGTATCTTTCTTCCTGATCGCCCCATCAAAAAAACTAGTGATAAAATAGTGGTCGCAACCGGGTACTTTCGCTTTTACAATGTTTTTCGCAAGCCGGAAGTTATTTTTTTCTTCCTTTGCTATGGCTACATCCAGCATACAGCGGTCCATTACCTGCATATTATCAATACTTATAATTGGCAAACTGTGCTCCTTCGCAAAGAAAAAACTAAAACTTTCAAAATCGCTGATCACTACATCAGGATGGAACGATCTTTCTATCATCCATTTTTTCGAGGTATTGTAAACAATATTCTTGCCGGCGGATCTAAGATTACTAATGAAAGTGGCCGTTTTGGAAACTTCCGCATTTTTATAGGCAAAATGAAATCCTTTGATCTCTACTACTCTTCCCGGGAAAGCCTTGTCTAAGAATTGGAAGGCCCTTGCGCTCGAAACAACGTGTACATTGTGTCCTTTCTCAAGCAGATGATCTATTATTACCTTGCTGCGTGTTGCATGTCCCATCCCTTCTCCGGGGACGCCGTAAAGTATATTCATTCCTTAATTCTTACGTGTTAACCAATGCCTGGTCCTGTCGATATATAAGAACAGAGCTCCCAAAAGAATTCCCAAAGCTGCACCTGCACACACGTCATAAGCGGTGTGAGCGCCCATGGCGACTCTTGAAATCCCCACAAGCAAGGCCCATACGAAGGGTATTAAAAATAGTTTCCTCAGCGCAGGATAACTGCGGTTAAAATAAATGGCATAAGCCAGGATCATCGCGAACAAAAAAGCATTAAAGGTATGACCGCTCGGGAAGGAAAAGCCGGCTTCCTCGATCCAGTGCGCCTGGATCTCAGGGTCGATCTGCTGAAACTGAAGCGGGTGTGTTTTTACGAGGGTCTCAAAAAATATTTTACGGGTATTTTTATCCAGCTGGTATAATGAATCGATCGCACCGGTCAATCCCGTCTGGTTAAGCATATAAACATGACTCGGCCTTTGCGACTTCAGGATCGGCTTGGTATACCGCTCATTAACAAAAGCCAGGACGCCGAAAAAAACAATCAGTGAAACAACAGATTTAAGAAATACAATTCCTTTTTCTTTTAAAGTATCTGCACTGGAAGCATAACAGAGCCCGGTAATAAGCAGGAGTATAAAAAAACCGCCAGGACCGCCAGAACTTGTGAAGGCATAGGCCGTTGAACACCAAAGGCTATGCGGTGAGCACGCGGTAAAAGGCAGGGGCGTAAAAAACACTGCGCAGAGGAGCAGCATAAAAGAGAAAATTGCTGTATAAAGTATAGTTTTGATAAACTTAGTTTAGCGACAAGATAAGAATTTTGGAAAGAAACAAACGATATTAAAAAATGTAAAAACCAAGTAGTACTCCTTGAAATTGACTGCACTTTTATTATACTTGCAATGTCTTCCGGTATTTTTATGAAAACCATATTGTTTGTCCTGTTGTTCCTCAGCTTTTGTATTTTATTGCCTTCCCGGAAACCAGCGAACCCTGCGCTTGGAGTAACAGCAAACTTCCCTTCTATTGAACTGTCCAGGATCGAAGAAGCCCGTCGCTTTTGTAAAACACGGGGGCTCGATACCAGCACGGTATTTTTAGCGGACATGAGTATTCATTCGGGAAGAAAGCGTTTTTTTATTATCGATATTCAAAAGAAAAAGATCTTACACTCGGGACTCTGCTGCCATGGCATGGGAAAAGGCAGCACCTGCACCACCCCCATTTTTAGTAATGAAAGCGGAAGCAATTGCACTTCCCTTGGAAAATACAAAACCGGGAAACGAGCCTTTAGTAATTGGGGAATAAATACTCATTATAAAATGAAGGGACTTGAAAAAACAAACAATAACGCTTTTAACCGGATCATTGTATTGCATTCCTATGATCCGGTCCCTGAGGAGGAAATTTATCCTGATCATCTTCCTTTAGGATGGAGCCAGGGCTGCCCGGTTATTTCTAATGCACTAATGACACGCATTGATTCTCTCCTTAAGAAAAAGAAAAGACCTGTGCTCCTGTGGATCTATAACTAAAGAATAAAAAAGGAAAAGGGAAGATCGAAAAGACAGGATTCAACTGCCTGAACAATTTTATGTCGAACTATCGGAACGTACCTAAATAAAATTGAGCACGAGTTCCTGCGTTGCGGCGGGCGCTTTATTTTTCTTAGGTGTGAAGTTAAACTCCGGATGAATATGAATGGCAAGAAAAAGCGGTCCGTGCGGTTTTAGCTTTTGCAGGGACGACATTTCACAAGGTCGTACGCCGAAATTTTCAGATAACTCTTTACACAAGTTCTTCGCTTCTTCCAGGCTGGATACGAGGAATTTAAAATTGTAACAGGCTTTATTCTTACAAGCCTCGTTCATCGCTTTAAAATAATCTTCCGGGTTGTTTGTAATACTAAGGTTCCAGATCTCACGCCTGTGAACGTTAAGATCATTAAGTGGCACAAGATCGAGGTTGCCTTCGCCGATGGAATCCATACCTCTTTCCGTAGAAATTTGTTTGATAATGTCAGATGCTTTCATAGAACTAATTGACCTTGGGGGTGAAATCACTTAAAAACCGCAAATTTGGTGCCAGATAAATGGAGGTGTAAAATTTCGGAATTTAACTCCTGAACTATAACAGCTCATACGATTTTTTTATAAACCTTAACACTCCAGGAGTAATATCGTCCAAAGAAGAAACCCGGATATGATTCTGGTATTTCCCGGCGTGAAAGATCTTTTTACTGATCAGGTTGCTTTCCTCTTCGGTTTTTGAATAAAACTTAAGATCGAGTTCTTTTTTCATGGGCCGGATAATGAGAAAAGTTTTGTTATGAACAAATACTATACAATTTTGGGTAGTGCTTACCACAACGCCTTTCCAATTCATAACTTCCAGGAGTAATGTATCAAATACAAAAGGAAGTTCTTTTGATTTCCCTTCGAACAAACTATCCAGATCTACCTTCACACAATTGTGCCAGGCATTTTCATGTTTCAGCTCTCTTTCACATTTAGGACAAATCCAGCTCATTTTTCATTTTTGTTTATTATAAATGGCGACTCACTGCTTTAAAAAGCAGAGCATTATACCGGCCCCCATTGACAGGGTAATAACAATACCTGTCCCAGTCATGTCCACCTCGTTAATTATGGTCCGCGTAAATCCGAGAGGTTTCTGCAGCATAACCTGGGTTTGGATGGATCACAAACATCGGTATTAAATCAGAAAAAGTAAAAAATAATCGCAAGGAAAAAATGCCGGAAAAAAAACATTGTTCCATTAAGAAATTTTAGCGGTATCCTAAAGTATATCATAAGCTACATTAAGAGCGAGGTAAAATATTGTATCTAACTTTACACACTTAATTACGCTCATTTTTATGGAAATCGGAATAGACAGTTTCGCGGCTTCAATGGCCAATAGCGACGGCAATAACAGTGAAAAAAGCGCGGATGCCCTTGCGCAATTGCTTGAACGGATAGAACAGGCCGATAGATCGGGCCTGGATGTATTTGGGATTGGCGAGCACCACCGGAAGGAATTTCTCGACTCAGCGCCAACCGTAATATTATCTGCAGCCGCCGCGCGTACAAAACGTATTCGCCTTACAAGCGCCGTAACTGTTTTAAGCGCCGCAGATCCTGTGCGGGTATTCCAGAATTTTGCAACGCTCGACCTCATTTCCGGAGGACGGGCAGAAATGGTAGTGGGACGCGGCTCCTTTACGGAAGCTTTTCCTTTGTTCGGATTGGATCTGCACGACTATGATGAACTGTTTTCCGAGAAGCTTGAACTTTTATTGAATATACGCGACAATGAAGTTGTAAACTGGTCGGGTAAATTTCGTCCTGCTCTTAAAAATCAGGCCATTTATCCGCGGCCTTTGCAGAATCCTTTTCCCATCTGGATTGGCGTTGGTGGCACCCCCGAATCATTTGTCCGCGCTGGAATGCTTGGTCTTCCCTTAATGGTTGCCGTTATCGGCGGTGAAACGCATCGCTTTCGTCCATTCATCGACCTATACAGGGAAGCGGGGAAAAGAGCGGGACACGCCCCCGAAAAATTAAAAGTGGGTTTGCATTCTTTAGGTTATGTGGCAACTACGACTGAGGAAGCCGTTACCGATTTTTTCCCTGGTTATGCTGAAACATTTACTAGGATTGGAAAAGAACGCGGCTGGCCTCCTGTAACCCGTGCGCACTTCGACGCGCAGCGCGGCCCGAAAGGGGCATTGTTGATCGGAGGTCCAGAAGAAATTGCGGAGAAGATCCTGCGTCATAGTGAAGCACTTGGCGGCATCTCGCGTCTGACCTTTCAAATGGATAATGCAGGGCTGACACATGAAAAACTTCTCAATGCGATCGCGTTGATCGGAACAAAGGTAATACCGATGGTCAAAAATGCTCTGAAATAAACCAGTCAGATAGGTTAATGCGATAATCTCAAATCGCTGCAAGAAAAATCCTGATCCATCCTCCCTGCTATGAAAATCCAGATAAAACTTACTTTCCGACAGTTATTCTGAAACCTGGAAAACCCGTTTCAGGTAATCGACTAGCTGTCCTATGGTTGTTGGTTTTTCGAAATGATCAAAGGCTCCCGCTTCGAGGGTTCGGTATTTGGTTTCAGCGTCAATGGAAGTAGAATAAATTATCACTGGCACGTCAACGACCTTAGAGATTTTTTTGATCTCCTGCAAACATTCCAGCCCGTTCATCGGCATCATGTTCATATCAAGGAATATAAAATCGGGCTTATATTTGCCCGACCGAAGCTTTTCCAGCGCATCCACAGCGTCGGGAGAATAAAGAAATTTTATTTTTTCGCTGATCTCGCTCAACGCGACACTGAAGAAGTGTTTGTCATCCGCATCATCATCGATTAAAAGGCAGTGAATGTTTTCTTTCATACAATTCTATTTTCTAATACCGTCCCATACTCCGGCGAACCAAAGGTATAAATAGTTTGAAAGAGTCAGTAATTTTCAATGGGGCAGAATCTCCCCAAAGTCTTATTTCAAAAACTCGCTGGGTGTCATCCCGAAACGTTCCATAAAGCAGGTGCTGAAATACGACTGGGTTGAAAAACCGGTGAGAAAAGCAATCTCCGTAATGTTTCCTTTTTTCGCTTTAAGAAATTCTTTTGATTTATCCAGACGCACAAATCTGATAATATCGGAAGGAGAGTAGCCCGTAAGGTTTTTGATCTTCCGCTGAAAATGACTTCTATTGGTTGCCATAAGATCTGCGAGAAACTCCACAGTCAATTCAGGATCTGCAAAATGTTTAAAAACGAGGTCAAAGAATTTTTGCGCGTAAGGATCCGTGCTGCTGAACTTTTGTTCCAGGTTCACACCAGGGCTGTCAGAACCGATCTTATTTTTAATTTCCTTTTTTAAAGTGAGGATTAAGTTAAGCTGGTTCTCAATCACTGATAAAAGTTCGTCTGGCAAAAAGGGCTTGGTCAGGTACACCTGCGCGCCTGCTTTCATTATTTCGACTTTGGATTGTTCGGAGGTCTTCGCCGACAATACGATCACCGGGATATGGCTTGTTCCGGAATTTGATTTTATTTCGTTCAGGAAAGCCAGGCCATCCATCTCGTCCATCATCAGGTCGGTAAGAATAAGATCAGGAGTTATGTCTTTTAATGCTTCCAGCGCAATTCTTCCATTTAACGCCTTAACAACACGGTAATTTTTTGCGATCAGCAGGTTGCCTACAAAATCTATGACATCCTTATTATCTTCTACTAACAGTACAAGCCCTTTGTCGTTTTCGGCAGATTCAGAAGTCACTTTCTCCGGAATACTGCCCTGTAGTTTCAGATCAAGCTCAACAAAAAACCGTGAGCCTATGCCCTCTTCGCTCAGAAACCAGATCTTTCCCTTGTACGCGTCAACAAGATCTTTCACAAGAGACAAACCAATTCCAATGCCCTTGGTATTTGAGGACGATTTAGAACCCCGGTAAAACCGCGTAAACAATTTCTCGTGTTCCTTTTTCGGGATCCCAATTCCTGTATCCCAGACTTCAAAAGTTATTTTGCAATTCAGACCTGACTTTTTCTCTTTCATTTTAAATCCAATGGTGCCGCCAGGTCTGGTGTATTTGATAGCATTAGACAACAAGTTACCAATGATCTTATTTAAAGCGTCCTGGTCAAAATACAATAATGAATTATCATGATTGATCTCTGTAATGAAAGTAAGATTGTTCCTGCTGGCAATGTTGCGGTAATCAAGGATCATTTCTGCTACAAATGAATCAAGGTTTCCAACAGTTTCGTTGAGCGTATAACTCAAATTATTGAATTTGGAAATGTCCAGCATCTGATCGATCAGCTCGTTAAGCCTCTGTGAGCTCCTGTCTGCCAGATCGAGGTCATTTAAACTTTCTGAATCGGTAATTTTACTCTTCAAAACATGAATGGGAGCCCGGATCATAGACAAGGGTGTCCGTATTTCATGCATCACATTAATAAAGAACTTTTCTTTTATTTCTTTCATTTGTCTGTCAAGGCGTTTGTTAAACCAGAAATAAAAAATGGCCGTTAACAATACAATGATCACGAGAACAGCAATCAGTAAGATGATCACTTTATTGCTTTTTTCCTGCTCTATGATAAATTCCTGCGACCTGATCTTGAGGTTTTTTTTCTCTACTTCATATTTTGTTTCCAGATCGTGAACCACCTGCTCCTTTTCCCTGTTAAAAATGGAATCGTTCAGCTTAAATTGTTTTATTTTAAATTCAAGCGCGGTTTTATAATCCTTTTTTTGTTCAAACAAATCGCTAAGGCTCGCATAGATCAAAGTTTTCTCTGTTGGACGCGAGAGATTTGTGCATATCCTGAGGGCCTCGCGAAGATGCGCCTCAGCCTCCTCAAATTTTCCCTTCTCAATGTATAGCTCTCCCAGGTTTCTGTGCGCAGGCATTTTATAAATGTCCATTTTCGGATCGGTGAGCATTTCAATATTCTTCCTGTAAAAATACTCCGCCGAATCTAGATCTTTAAATGCCATCTGGTAAACACTTCCCATCGAATTGTAAATATTACCAAGGATCTCAATGTTATTAAATTCTTTTATTTTGCGCTCCGAAACCCGGAGGATCGCGATCGCCTCCCTGAAACGACCGAGCCTTTGCATAACAGCGGATATATTGGCATTAATGGTTGCGTAGTATAAATAATCCTTATCCTGCAATTTAATTTCCGCCGCTTTTCCGAGGAAGTCAATGGACTTTTCAAAATCCCCCATCTGGTAAAAAAGCATGCCAAGACCGTTATAAAGACTGGCCATTTTTTTCCGGTGGTTGATCCTTTCTGCAATTTCAATGGCTTTAAAATAATAGGTAGTTGAATTCACATAGTCAGCGAGATAGATATAACTCTCTGCAAGCGTCGCATAAGCATCCGCTTTTATAGTATCATTTGAAAATTCAACGCCGATCTTTTCAGCCTGACGCGCCAATACCTGTGCGGTATCCGGTTTGTAGGCTTTCAGATGATAAGCCATACGGTTGAGCAATTTTGCCTTTTGAATGCCTGAGGCACTCTTTATTCTTATAGCGAGCGTATCTTGCGCGTAAGAGAATCCATACGTAATAATAGCCAGGAAGAAAAAAAGCAAAAAGCGCTTCACTAAATTATTTTCAGATAACATACAGCGTTTTATTTTTTAATGATGATACTGTCATCACAAGATATACATTTAAATACAGTGAAGAAAATCCAAAAAAATGTACCATCCGGGTAAAATAAAAATGGAAGATCGCCCCCCATTTTTATTTTTTCAAAAAAACGGGTTTGTATTATGGATTTACCATAATACCGGCGCCTCCGCCATAAAGTTCAGTATAAGCAATAATGAAAGTAGAACCTGTTTTACCTGGGATCGCGGTTACTTTGGCGCTGGTGGTAGTAACGTCGCTTAATGTTACAACTTTAAATGTGTCATCAATCTGCGGGATCCCGGTTGTCGGCAGCTCCCATTTCAGGTCCGGCGGATTAGGGATGGTACTCAAAAAACCAGCGTCATGATTACGGTATTTTACGCGGTCGACTTTTTGTGTGGTTGCGGTAAAAGTTGCATTATCCGGGTTCTGAACCGGCGGGAACTGCGTGTAATCCATTCCAAGTGTTACAAAAAAAGGACTAACGGTAATCACCGTGTCAGGATTTACAATGATTTCCGCCTGTCCCATGATGCCGTTTGCCGTAGCCTTTACATAAGCGCCGCCAATTGTTAAGGCTTTTACGAGCCCTGAACTGTTAATGCTTGCTGCAATCACCGGTTGAACCTCGTCACCCTCTTCTTTTGGAACTATTTCATAGTTAAATGTTACAGTACCGGTGACATCCTCACCTTTGCTGTTATATGCCTTTGCACTTAATTGCAGGGTTTCTCCCCTGAATAATTCACCCAGGGGTGGCGACACAACTACTTTTGTAACCGGCAATGGCACCGAAGGTTCTCCAACCACCATAATTGGTACCACAATCTCAGACTGCTGTCCGTTAATAGTAGCCTGTACTCTCACAACAGTGTTGCCGGTTGCATGAAATGAAACCAGGCCTGTGCCGGACACCGATGCAATAGAAGAATTATCCGAACTGAAAACATAAGTCGCGCTTCCACCGAGGTACACCGTATTTAATTGAATAGGACCGGAATTGGTTGCCCAGATAATTGCCGAAGGAATCACGGCAAAAAGCTGCGTGCTTTTTTCAGGCTGCACATTAACCGGGACCGCGGCAGTATACGTTACACCTTCAAACTCAACAGAGGCCGAAATAACCCCCACCGTTACCGTTGTGAGTGAAAATACATTGCCGGAAATACCACCAATATTACTGCTCCAGGAAACTGAACCGGGACTGACAACCGCACCTGTTGAGGAAACAAGGTGAGCGTTGAAGGAAATAGACTTTCCCACCTCCAGGGATTGAGCGCCATCATCAATTACCAGGGCATACTTCGCGGAAGAACTGGAAGAACCTCCTGAACCAGAAGTGCCCGAATCGGTTTTTTTGTCTTTTTTACATTCAGTCAGCGTAAATGTTAAGGTTAAAGCAAGAAGAGAAGATACAAGTGTTTTTTTCATTTTGTTTTGTTTTTTATATGAATGCAAAGGAAGCCCGGAACCTGAAATTTCACGTTCGACCCTGTTGCAAAAACATTCAATTAGGTTGCACGCTTGCAACTAACTGATTATCAATATTGGTTTTTGAAATAAAAGCTACAGGCGACACAACTTAAAACCCGCATGGATTAAAAATAAGTCCCGGTGTATTAAAAAGATCTGCGCAATCTTTATAATTGACAGCAAAAATTGTTTTGCATATCCGGAATATGTATTTTTAATCTTATAACATTCTTTTTTTATGAATACTGTTGAAAAAACATACGAGATCCGTTTTGATGAGGCATTAGATGCGGTTATAATGGAATGGAACGGTTATGCCACAAGTGCACAATTCCGGGAAGGTACCGAATTGATGCTGAATACCCTGATCCGGAACACCTGTTCAAAAGTGCTGGCAGATATCCGGAATATGACCATCATTGGCATGGAGGACCAAAATTGGATGGAAACCAACTTTTTACCCAGGGCTATTAAATTTGGATTTAAAAAGATCGCCCTTATTACTCCTACTTCCTACTTTAATAAAGTGGCGGTAGAGAATATTTCTTATAAAGTGGACAAAGAAAAATTGAGGATCCATTTTTTCGACGATCTCGAAGAAGGTAAAGAATGGCTGAACAAAAAAGAGTTTTAATTTTACAAATAATACCTGATACGGGAGCGGACAGGCAATGACCCTTAATGCATTACTTTTGGTCTTCTTCATATGGTATATTATCCACTCCTGCATTAAAGCCATCGTAAAAAAAGTCGCTGAGAACTATGGGGATAATTATTTTATTCGCTGATTAATTAAGACCTTATTAACCCTTTTTTAAAATAGCCTTTAAACTTAAATAATAACTGCGGGATAACTTTGCTGCAAACTTAATGTACAAAGCCCATCATGAAAACGTCCTACCTCGAAACAGAAGTCACCTCTACCGAAATACTAGCTGAAAAATTCATCCACCTTTTCCGCCAGGGTAAAATGGTGGAAGCCATCTCTGAGCTTTTTGCCGATAATGTTGTTCAGGTTGAATGGAAAGATTTCCACCCAATAAGAACTGCAGGTAAATCCCTTCTTCTGGCGAAAGAGCGTGAATGGCTTGCCAGTGTGGAATGCATCTACGATCTCTATGTATCCGATCCGCTCATTAGTGGAAGTTATTTTTCGTTTGTAATGGATATTGAAGCTATTGTGAAGAACAGGGGCAGGATCCATATTAACAAGATCTGTGTTTATAAAACAGAGAACGACAAAATTATATTCGAACAACAGACAATAACCATTAAACGGACTGTAAACACAAAATTCTGTGCCTGAAATGCGTTAAGCAGGCGGTTTACCCGACAACAAAAAACCCGTCCCGGCAATTCCGGAACGGGTTTTTATTTATGTCAGTTCATTTTATTCAATGACAAGTTTTAGGAAAGAGCTTTTATCCTGACTGGAAATTTTGACAAAATAAATTCCATTGCTTAATTCGGAAATGTTTATTATCGATTCTGATACATAGTCTGATTTTGTCATTACCAGGGCTCCCACCGAATTATATATTTCAAGATTACATGAGCTTAATCCTCCGTTCATAATTTTTATTTCAGTTTTAGCCGGATTAGGATATAACACAAAACTCTTCACCGCTTCTTTAAGCTCGTTCATGGCTGTACATTCTGAAACGACCTGGGTCAATTGCCCAAATCCGGTACAGTTATGTCCATCCGTTCCACTAACCGAGTATATTGTAGTAGCCAAAGGACTTACAGTTATCTGCGCCATTTGTGCGCCTGTGCTCCAGGTATAATTGCCCGCTCCGGAGGCGCTGATGGTAACAAATTCGCCGGAACACATTGTCAACGACGTTGATGCAAGATTCAACACCGGCAATGGGAAAACTGTAAGGGCATATGTTCCGGAATTTACGCAGCCGTTTGCTCCGGTTCCTGAAGCTGTATAAGAAGTGGTTGTAGACGGCGCTACCGAAATACTGGAAGTGATTGCGGAATTACTCCAGGAATAGGTGTTAGCCCCGCTTGCGGTCAGGATCACGTTTTGTCCAGCACAAGCCTGGGCGGAAGAGGCACTTATTTGTACCAGTGGTGCAGGATTAACTGTAATTTGTTTTATTGCCGAATTTAAACAACCGTTGGCGTCTGTTCCATAAACAATGTACGTTGCGCTCAATTGCGGTATTATATTTATGGAAGCGCCTGTAGCAGAAGTATTCCACGTATAGGTAGCTGCGCCCGACGCGGTTAACACAAAAGGCTGATTCTGGCAAATGGCGCTGGTTGGGGCACCACTGATCGTAATTGTTGGGAATTGGTAAACGCCAACTGTCTTCGTAAGAGAAGCGGTGCAGGCATTAGTACTGGTTCCGGTTACCGAGTATACAGCTGAAGAAGATGGGAAGAAACTAACTATGCCGCCACTGTAATTATTATTCCATACATAAGTAGAAGCCCCGCTAACCGTGAGTGTTAATTGTGCCCCGATACAAACCGCAGTTGGACCAGTTACGGTAAGTGTTGGCGTAGTATTCACACTAAATGTTCTTTGCAGTGAACCTGTGCTGCAATTTGTGCCACCGAAAATTGCCACGGAATAACTGCCGCTTATGTTTGCTGTAACGGAATTGAGGGTAGCGCCCGGAATTGCAATTCCGTTGCGGCTCCATTGAAACGCTAAATTTGTACCGGATGCCACACTGAGTGTGGGTGAATTAGCTGAACAAATATTAGCCGTAGGTCCCGACACGCTCAGAGAGCTTGATAAGGGCGTTGAACATCCAGCTATTCCCCATATACTGAGAGTGCTGCTTACTTCATTCGCCGCTACCACAAGATGCTGACCGTTAGGGCTGGATGATTGAGGAATAAAGATAATTCCCTCTGATCCGAGATCAGGTCCTAAACCAGCAGTGGTCCGGTTATTCACATAAGTTACATAAACCGGCGCAATAGGATTTGTAACATCGTATACCATCACACCGCCTGTTCTTTCAAGCGCAATAAACGCGTAGGTATTTGCTCCGACAGTTCCGATTGTAACACCTTCCGGTTCAGGCCCCTTATCATCACTTCTGTCCTTTTTTGTGTTGTTTGAATTGCTCACGTTAAATAAAACAGAAAAGGAATTTGTAGATGTGATCATTTCGAAATCGTCCTTACTGTCATAAACCTGTACACCGGTGCTGGCATTCCAGATCGAAAATGAACGGGACCCGTAGCTGAACAATGTATCCATATCCCCATCGTTATCCGCATCGCTGGTTTTATTAGATATGTTCAAGCGGCCTATCATGTAATTATTTTTTAATTCTGAACCCAGGGGATAATTTGTCGCGTCAAGTGTTACGGCACTTATTCTCTGTTCCTCTGAAAATCCGCTGTAAGCCCTGGAATCACCTTCGTTGGCAGTAATAATATAACTTACGCCCCCTACAGTATAAGATGCTATGGCATCCGGCAGGTACATTCCCTTTACCGGAACATTCGAAATGTTTACAGCCTTTGTAACATTGGAGGCATCCATGCCGTTATTTAAGAGGTTGTGATCTTTAGTACCAAGCGCATGGATCGAGTTAATCGCATTTGTAGCCAGGTCAATTTCCACAACGGCATTATTTTCCTGCAAGGTCACCCAGGCCTTTGAATCATCAGGAGATACGGTAACATACTCCGGTTCAAAGTCTTTTGACGCGCTTGCGTTCAATCCAAAGATCCTAATACCCTGCGCTCTTAAAGAAGATTCCTGCCCGTTATATGCAGTAAATGTTACGTGCGAAACATTCGTCTGCGTGAGCGCAGAAATACCACCCGCTATATTAATGATGGCTACAGAACCGTCCGGGTCATTCGTATACGCCTGGTTTGGTTCTCCTTCGTTAGCGGTTAATACTTTTGTACCCGCGTGATTAAAAGTAATCATGTCCGGCATCATACCCACTTTCACCTGCTTCATAAAAACTCCATCCTGGTTAAAAAAGACCACCTTGCCCGAATCCTGGGGGTTGGTGCCGTTCTCGATCGCTGCCGCCACGGTACCATTAAATACCGCTATGCTGTTAATATTGCCATAAGTAGTGATCGGAACTGAATATAATAAGGTCGGGCTGGATGGATTTACAAAATTAACGATGTCCAGTTTACCCCCAATGCTATTCGCAATGTAGAGACGCTGCGTAGCTGGATCATGAGCGACGATTTCAGCGGAATTACTGCCGGAAACGCCGTTGGAAAAATTTGACAGCAAATTCAGGTTGATCGCGTTTGAAGGAGAAGGAATAACTTTGTCATCGTCCCCTATATAAAATACAAATTGCGAAATAGTACCGATATTGGCGCTCTGAGGATTACTTAAGCGCAGGATAATGTACTCAGCACTTTCCACCAGTGCATCATTGCTTAGGTTTATTACGACCGGAGCGGTGGAATTTACGGGCGCATTCGCCGCAAAAGTTACGGTGCTTACCCCGAGAGAATAATCACTTCCCGAAGCATTTGATAAGGCCGAAACACTAACAGAGACCGCGCACGAAGCGGCGCTCGTACCTGTGAGTTTTAAAAATACATTCGCCGAGGCAACATTCTCCACTACCGTGGTGTCATTGCTGAAAAAAGAAATGGTTGAGGGTGGAATGATACTTCCATCGGTAATGGTCACATCATCAATTTTAAAGTTGGAAGCCGTTCCAGTCCTTACAAAGGTCCATTTTATATACAGGGTAGATTGATTGCCTGCGCCGCCCGGTAAGTTCAATCCGGCACCCGAAGCCAATCCCCAGCTGCCTGCTGTAGCTTCCGTATAGGTAATTGCATTATACGTTGTGCCATCTGAGCTCCATTCTAACGTATAAGTTGCATTCGAATTGTACCCTGACGAAGATTTCCGCATCCCGAAAGATAAGGTAACATTGGAATAGCTAGATGTATTCACAAGCAAAATAGCTTCTGACGTACCGAGAGGAGATGTTGCCTGCGCGTTTCCTGCAGTATTTGTAAACGTAGTAGAATTACCCTCTCCTAAACACGCGCCACCCGAAGCTCCTGTATATCCGGATGAGGAGTTATTTGTACTAATGTTCATCCCGGCACCCGTAAATGTCCAGCCCGGGGGATTAACATTGGCAACTGTACCGAAATCGGTTGAATAAATAACCGTCTGCGCATGCGCGGCGCTATTAAAACCGGATACGGTAAGGAATAAAAGTCCATTAAATAGAATTGATTTTGCTTTCTGAAGCAATTGGGCCAGGTCTGTTTTTTTCATCTTTTGCGTTTAAGTTTAATAACGCAAAGAAGGTACTCTTCAATTAGTCTAGTGTTTTTTAAAGATTATGGCTAAATGAAGTTTTCCGGAAACATGTTAAGTCTGGGTTAGCTCGTTCCTCGTTTAGCTGACAATTACTTAACCGCAATCATTTTTGCAAAGCTTCCATTTCTCTTTTGTGCCAGAATTTTTCCTTCGTGCTTCTGTCACGAAAAGTGTTTGGGATCAGTAACGTAAAAACAGTTCCACTGCCCTCTTCGCTTTGAACGCTGATAGTAGCACCGATCTTTTCCAGTGAATTCTTTACAATGTATAAACCGAGCCCGGTTCCATCACTATGAGCAGTACCTCTATAGAACATGTCAAATATCTTCTCCTGGAATTCCTTTCTAATCCCTATTCCGTTATCCGCTACTACTACCTTTATCATTTCGGATCCTTCGCTGCTAATTGTTATTTTTAAATAACTAAAGGAAGAACGCTTGGTGGCATACTTAATGGCATTTTCGATCAGGTTCCTGAATACTATTTTTAAGAGTCCCGCTGAAGAATAAAACTTTGTTTCCAGTTTTATGTCAAGTGAGAAAATAATCGTGTCAAACAATTCAAGTGAGCTGAATTCTGAAAAAACATCCCGGATAAGTTTTTCGGGATTGACCGGTTCTGCATTAATTTCCACACTCCTCACATTTGTAATAATCCCAAGTTCGTCCACAATATTAATGAGCTGTTGCCAGGACCCGTTTATTTTTGATAAATAATTATGCGCTGCGGGATCAGAAACTTCTGACATTGCCTTTTCTGTGATATTCTTTACGGCGATCAATGGCAGCTGTATGTCGTGTGAGGTCGCATAGAAAAGCATTTCAAGATCCTTATTCGTTTGTTTGAGGGAATTCATCTGGTCTACAATATGCTGCTCCATTATACTGAAATTAGTACTTAATATATCGATCTCGTTTTCTGAATCGCTGATCTGCAAAATACTTCGCTTCGAAAACCCGCTGCTCACAAATTCGTCAATCTTATCTTTTAAATACGTAATAGACTTAACGGCTTTTTTAGAGATGATCATAGAAAAAGCAAAACTAACCAGGAGAAATAAAACTCCGGCAGCGCCGTACATGGTTTTGATATGACCAAGGATCGTCAGTTCCCGGAGCTTCGATAATTCAACCATAGAAGCCAGGTTAGTCTCCAGTTTCCCGGAAATCGCGTCAATTTCTTTTTTTAGCCCGGAACCGCTTTTTAATCCTAACTTCTTCTCATAATGCACCAGGGTTTTAAAACCGGTGGAATATTTGCTCAGCACAATTGCGATTTCCCTTTTTTTGGAGTCACTGATGTGTTTGTTTGACTGTAGCGCATTTTGCAGAGATTTTATCAGCGACAGGTGCAACATTACATAGGACTCTTCCTGCCTGATGATATAATCCTTCTCGTGCCTCCTTAATTGCAGAATATTTATAAGCCCGATCTCCTTTTCGTATGCTTCCAGCGCATGAGCGTGTTTTCTCATTCTTCCTTCGGTTCCATAGTCTTTAAAACCTCTTAATAAGATCTGGGATACCATATTATTGGTGAGTTCATCATACCTGTTAAATGCTGTCTTAAAATCACTGAGCGAATCGTTCAGCTTAAAATCATGAAGCCTCTGAAGATCGTGAAGGGTGTTCAGGGATTTGTTAATACGGTCACACAAAGCAAGGTGCCTATCGAGAAGCCTGCTTTTGCCTGTCGCGAAAAAGGAAGGATTGATTGTTTCGTTCTCAAAAAAATCATGCATCACGTTAATGTCTTTTAGCAGGAGATTTTGCGTTCCCTCGATGCGATGCGTAACTTCCGAGAGAGAATCCTTGCTTTTTACAAAATAACGGAACGAAATAAGTGTAACTGTAATAATAGAACAGGAGAATAATATGAGTATCAATAAAAGCCGGGAACGAAGTGTATCAAACATAAAAAGAAAAATATACTACAAAAGTAAGCTCCCAGTGTTAAGTTATTAAAAAGCGAAAATAGCCCCAGTGTTAATATCGGCCAGCCGTCTGATGAGTCCGACCAATGAAGCATATTCATCGCTTATTCACTTTTTAATTTGAAAGCCCGAGTCCGCTGACTCTTGGCTTTTCATAACCCAGGTTGCTCAGCTCTTTTCTTAACTGAACGATTCTTCGCGCAAGCACCATAAAACTTACCACGCCTTTTATCTGTTCGTTTTCATCCACTACATTCAGGTAACCCAGGCGGTGGTTCCGCATGGTCTTTAATGCCATTGCTTCGTCTTCATACACATTAATGCTAACGGTATTTGTATTCATAACGTCTGCCACCTTAATTTCCTTGTCGCTGAAATTATTCTGCCGGATAGCCTCGCATACTTCGCTATAGTTAATTGTGCCTACAACCCGGTTATTTTCATCCGTCACCGACAGAATTTTAACGGTCGTAATAGCCATCCAGCTGGCAATCGATTGCAGGTTCTCATTTTTTTGGCAGGAATAAGGAAACGTACACATTATTTCTCTGATTGTTTTCATAGATAGGATTTTATATGATTAAGAAAAACACCTTTAAACTTTAATCCAAATTAATCTGTCAATTGTCCTTTCATGTTAAGTGTAGTTTATCTTTTCCTGATGTAACTATTTCCAAATTGCAGGGTTGTTATAACTTAACTATAAATTTACATTGGGAGGTTTACTTTCATGCTTCCAAATTTTTATTCATGCCGGTCTTACTCTGCGCCATTGCACTTTTTATACTACTCACATGGTTTTCAGTACTTTACATCAGGAAAAAAAATTACTTTAAAAAGCACATTCTTCCACTTCAGGTCATTGTGGTAAATGCCCTGGTTGAAGACCTGGATACGTCCAAAATAAAACTGTCTGTTTGTGCCGGATCTGATGTAGAGAGTCCCCAGTCTTTTAACCTGTTCGAAATAGCAAGATTTGTTGATGAAAACTACCGCTTCTCGAATGAAATTTACGACGACTATGGTTTGTTATTCACAAAAGATAATACACAGATCCTGAATTTCGACAAGTATATTTCAAATCCCGTACTTCCAAAGGACATTAAAGATGAATTAAAACTATTTTATAATAAGGAATTCCGTTCATCTGTAAAACCATCAAAGCCTTTTTTTAAAATTGATCTGTCACATGAGGCGCCTGTTAATACCGAAAACACAAAAGAGTTTTGCGAAGGAACCGGTGAGGCGTTCGAAAACTGGGCCACATTCAAGGAAAGCGCGGATAACCTGGAATTTGTCATTGATCAGTGGATAAAGGAAAACAGCGGGAGTGAACATCTTGAGGCTTAATTCTGCTTATCCTCGCTCCCAGAATTAATAGTTAAACAGTCAATTCATTGATAAATTATACAGGAATAAGGTAACCTTTCATTAACCCTTCTTTAATTCGGAGTTAAAGTCCCGCACCTACTTTTGTCTGTAAACAAGAACTTATGAAATAGCCATGTTTCCGAAACGCGACACAACTGAAGTTAACATGGCTATACCATCCCGAAGCCAGTTCGAATAGGCGTCAAGTTAAATATGATATTTTATTAAGGAAATTTGCTCTATTTCTGGACTCGTAGACAATTAACCTTTGACTATAGACCAACTGTTCATAGGTTAAAATCCAGTTATTTAGAGGCA
>Ga0208492_1000168_pt1 | contig 66691 bp, 50 predicted proteins | sample Subbioar_CSW14AB_FD_184820 | JGI IMG/M metagenome (GOLD analysis project Ga0208492, IMG submission 184820) | Serpentinite rock and fluid subsurface biosphere microbial communities from McLaughlin Reserve, California, USA - CR12Mar_CSW14AB (SPAdes) | ecosystem: Environmental > Terrestrial > Deep... | reverse complement strand
GGGCGGCGGGGTGACGATCCTTGGGGGCCTGGGTCACGCGGGGAGCTCCTGTCGGTGGGTTGGGAGTCTACTGGATGGGTCAACCAGGGGTAGCGCCGGCACCATCGAGCGGTCGGGCGGGTGGCCCGAGGGGCGGCGTGAGGGGGCGGGCCCTCTGAGCGCTCGGCTGACTTCTAGAATGACGAAGTCACACGGAGGCTCCCCCATGACGACCCTTTCCCGCCAACCCTCCCCCACGACTTCTCCCGCGAGCGATCCGCTGCAGCTGATCGATGTGGATCACGTGCAGTTCTATGTGGGGAATGCGAAGCAGGCCGCGTTCTTTTATGCGCACTGCTTCGGGTTCCAGATCGAGCAGGTCAGCGACCTGACGACGGGTCAGCGGGATGCGGCCCACTACCTGCTGACGCAGGGGAACATCCGGTTTATTTTGAGCTCGCCGCTTTCGCCGATGCACCCGGCCGCGATGGAGATCGCGATGTATGGGGACGGGGTGAAGGATGTGGCGTTCACGGTGTTCGACGCGGAGAAGGCGTGGGAGCGGGCGGTGCGGAACGGCGCGCAGTCGGCGTATGAGCCGCGGACGTTCAAGGATGATCGCGGCACGGTGACGATGGCGGGGATCAAGACGTACGGGCGGGTGAACCACTCGTTCGTGAGCCGCGGCGGGGACTATGAGCTGACGCGGGTGAAGCAGGGCGGGCTGTTCAAGCCGGGGTTCAAGCGGCTGGATGGCGGGGACTGCACGCCCGCTGCGGGGTGCGGGCCGCAGATGGGGAGCTCGGTTCTCTCGATCAATGAGTACAACAAGAAGAATCCGTGCGGGCTCAAGTACGTGGACCACCTCGTCGGGAACGTCGAGCTCGGGATGATGAACCACTGGGTCGGGTGGTACGAGAACGTGCTCGAGTTCAAGATGTTCAAGCACTTCGATGATGCGGACATCTCGACGGAGTACTCGGCGCTGATGAGCAAGGTGATGGCCAGTGGCAACAACCTGATCAAGATGCCGATCAACGAGCCCGCGCCCGGGAAGAAGAAGAGCCAGATCCAGGAGTACCTGGATTGGCACAGCAATACGCCGGGCGTGCAGCACCTGGCGCTGCGGACCGATGACGAGCTGTACTCGATCGCGGCCCTGCGATCGCGGGGCGTGGACTTCCTCACGCTGCCGGACGCGTACTACGAGAAGGTGTGGGACCGGGTGAACACGATGCTTACGGCCAACGGGCACCCGGCTGTGCGCGAGGACCACGAGGCGATCAAGAAGCTCGGGATCCTGGTGGATGCGGACGACGAGGGGTACCTGCTCCAGCTGTTCACCAAGCCGCTGCAGGACCGGCCGACGCTGTTCTTTGAGATCATCTGCCGGCGTGGGAGTCAGTCCTTCGGCAAGGGGAACTTCAAGGCGCTGTTCGAGGCGCTGGAGCTGGAGCAGGGGCGGCGTGGAAACCTGTGAGATGACTGAACACCGACCCCGGGGCAACCCCGGGCGATCGTTCGAATCTTTCAGTTTCGCTTCAGCCTCGTTTTCTCCGGTCCGATAGCGAGATACGGGTTGTGTTCACGATCCGTCGCCGGTAGGCTGTGCCTGCCGGCGGGGTCCCGACGGCGCTCTATTGGTTTTGCCTGTGTTCGCCGCGTCCGGCCAGGAACTCCGGACGGATGGCGTGCGGGCCCTGCACGAGAGGTCCAGACGTATGAATCAGAGCACGCGTGTTTTTGGGCTGTGTGTGGCCGCGGGTCTTACCACTCTTGCAGGTCAGGCGTTGGGCCAGACCTGTGCCGCGCCCAGCACGGGCCCGGACGTGATTGTGGGCGACCTGCCCGCGACTTCGAACTACGCGCCGGTGTCGGGGATCGACGCCTTCTCGATGGCGACGACCTCGTGCAACCTGGGCACCACGGTGCTGCTGTGGAACGCCTTCCCGGCGAACACGCACCCCGCCATCACCCAGAACATGTATCGCTGGAACACAGTCAACGGGACCGGCCGCTTTGAGATGATCGGGTACAGTTGGCTCAAGCACGGCTTTACCGCGCTGACCGGCAACGTGTGCTGCACGTGCAACGTCCCGGGCAGCGGATCGCTGCTGGGGGTTGGGTGCTCGGACCCGTACACCGCCGAGCGCAACGCAAGTCAGGGCGGGCTGGGGCCGAAGTGGCAGGTGAACGCGGCCACGGGGTTCTTCCCCACGGGGGGACCGGCGACTGGCACAGGCGGGAGCGGGAGTGTTTACCGCCGGCTTCAGTTCGCGACCAGCGCTGCGGTCGCGACGGCGGGCGGCTCGGCGGCGACGAGCCGGTTTTTCGGCGAGTCGCAGTATGTGTCTCCCGATGACGCGGCGGCGGGCAATCAGAACAACAACGCCTCGTACCGCGAGCTGGCCATCACGGGCACCCCGTCGGACTGGAACGTGGGCTTCTCGGTTGCTCCCGGGGCCGTGGCGAATACGTCGCGCATGAACCCGGCGATCCGCGCGTGGGCGCTGTGCGAGCCGGGCGTAACGCTGACCAACACACAGGTTCCCAACGACGGGATGTTCATCGTGGGGTCGAAGGCATACGACCTTGGCGGCGGGGTCTGGCGGTACGAGTACGCGGTGTTCAACCTGAACAGCGACCGCGCGGGCGGGACCTTCTCGATTCCCGTCCCTGACGCGGCGACGGTCACGAACATCGGATTCAGCTGCCCCAACTACCACAGCGGTGACGGCGACGGCAACATCAACTTCAACAACACGCCCTGGGCTTCGGCCCGCGCGGGCAACGCCTTGACCTTCTCGACCGAGACGCAGGCGCAGAACATCCGTGCAAACGCGCTGCGGTGGAGCTCCTTGTACAACTTCCGCTTCGATGCGAACGTCGCGCCCGCGCCGGTCGGAAACGTGAAGATCGGCCTCTGGAAGACCGGTTCGCCCAGCGTTGCCATCTCGGCGGCGCAGTCGCCCGGCGCGTTCGATGCGCCGCTTGACGGGGCGGGGTCGGCGACTCCGACCGCTGCACAGATCACCGGTTCGACGCTGCTCAAGGTCGTGGTGACGCAGGCGACCAACCCCACCAGCAGTGGGCTGGCGGTGGTCGCGGACCTCTCGGGGATCAACGGGAGCGCTGCCCAAACCTTCTATGACAACGGGACAAATGGCGACGCGGTCGCGGGTGACCGTACGTTCAGCTTCCTCGCGCAGCTCCCCGAGCCGCTCACCGCGGGGGCTCGCTCGCTGCCCTTCACGGTGACAGATGCCCAGTCCCGGACCGGCAACGGCACGATCAACATGACACTGACGGCGGCGCCCTCGGGCGGCTGCTGCACGGTGTCCACATGCACCATCGCTTCCGCGTATCAGTGTGCTCAGGGCGGGGGCGCGTACCGCGGGGACGGGAGCAACTGCGGGCAGGCGACGTACACGATCACCAACGGCGACACGCCGTTCTCAACGATTGTCGGTCAGCCTGGCACGACGAACGCGACGACCGTCAGCGGGTGCGACGAGTGCTCGCAGACGGTCGCTCTGCCGTTTACGTTCCCGTTCTATGGGAACAACTTTAACACGGTGAACATCGTCTCCAACGGCTACCTCAGCTTTGGCACGGCGAACGTGGTTTATCAGAACGGCCCTATCCCCAGCGCGGGCGTGCCGAACAACGCCATCTACGGCGCGTGGGAGGACTTTGACCTGGGCGATCAGGGCGACTGCTATTACCGCACCGACGGCGTCGCCCCCAACCGGACGTTCACCGTCGAGTTCAGCAACGTCACGCAGTGGAACATCACGCCCAACAACAGCAACACCTTCCAGATGGTGCTGTACGAAGGCAGCGGGAATGTGGACTTCCGCTACGGGGCGATGGCGGCGACGGTGGGCAGCGCGATGACCGTTGGCGTTGAGAACAGCACCGGCACGATCGCGCAGAGCGTCGCTCAGGGCTCGATCGGGACCGGCAACACGGCCCGACGCGTGAACAACGTTCCCGCGACGAACCCCTGCCCGCCCCCCTGCGGCACGTCCGACTTCAATGGCGACGGCGACTTCGGCACCGATCAGGACATCGAGGCCTTTTTCGCCTGCCTTGCTGGCAACTGCTGCCAGGACTGCTATGTGGGCGGGTCGGACTTCAACGGCGACGGCGACTTCGGGACGGATCAGGACATCGAGAGCTTCTTCCGCGTGCTCGGCGGCGGGAACTGCTGAACCGCTCCTACCGGTGTAAACGCTGGGCCCGCCACGAGGCGGGCCCTTTTTTCTTGGGCGATGGGGTGACGATGATCTTGGAGGCGCGGCGATTATCGGCCCCACCGAATAGGGGTGCTGGCGGCAGAGCAATTTGAGGTCCCGTGAAACCGCCAGGTGAGTTGTTACGGAAAGAGGACGACGTCGGCGGTTCCGGCGGCGGTCTCCAATTCATCGGAATGCCCAGTTCGGGCTGCAACTCACTCGAGAGGGAAGAACATGATGACTGTGTATGGCCGCGGTGCGGCGGTGGCGGTTGGCGCGCTCTTTCTGGTGGCGGGCCAAGCGTCCGGTCAGACGTGCGCGGCCCGCGCGGTGGGTGCGGACGTGATTGTGGGTGACCTTCCCGCGACGACGAACTTCACGGCGACCGGAGGGATCGACGCGTTCTCGATGGCGACGACCTCGTGCAACATGGGCGACGCCCTGTTGCTGTGGGATCAGTTCCCCGCAAACACGCACCCCGCGATCACGCAGAACATGTACCGCTTCAGCCGCGTGAACGGCGCGGGCCGGTTTGAGCAGATCGGCAACAGCTGGCTGAAGCACGGCTTCACCGCCCTGACGGGGAGCGTGTGCTGCTCGTGCCAGAGCCCGGGCAACTTCTCGCGGCTGGGGATTGGCTGCTCGGACCCGTACTCAGCCGCTCGCAACGCGAGCCAGAGCGGGCTTGGGCCGCACTGGCAGGTCAACGCGCACACGGGTGTGTTCCCGACCGGTGGCCCCGCGACGGGCACCGGAGGCACCGGCAGCGTCTACCGCCGGCTCCAGTTCCAGTTGACCGATGTTGTCGCGTCGACGGGCGGATCTGCCGCGACAACGCGGTTCTTCGGCGAGTCGCAGTATGTCTCCCCCGATGACGCGGCCGCCGGCAACCAGAACAACAACGCGTCGTACCGGGAGTTGGCCGTTTCCGTGACGGGCAGCCCGGTGACCAACGCGACGGTGTCGTTGTCGACCGCGCCCGGTGCGGTGGCGAACACGTCGCGGATGAACCCGGCGATCCGTGGCTGGGCGGTGTGCGAGACGGGCGTGACGCTGACCAACGTGCAGGTGCCCAACGAGGGGTTCTACATCGTCGGCTCCAAGGCGACGGACCTGGGCGGCGGGATGTGGCACTACGAGTACGCGGTGTTCAACCTCAACTCGGACCGCAACGGCGGGGCGTTCACCGTCCCGGTGCCGGCCGGTGTGACGGTGACCAACATTGGTCAGTCGTTCACGACGTATCACAGCGGTGATGGCGATGGGAACATCAACTTCAGCAGCACGCCGTGGACGAGCGTAAGGAACTCGGCGGACGTGACGTTCGCCACCGAGACGCAGGCACAGAACGTTCGTGCAAACGCGATCCGGTGGAGCACGACGTACAACTTCCGGTTCGATGCCAACGCAGCGCCGGCTGCCGCCGGGACGGTCACGCTGGGGCTTTGGAAGCCGGGCACGCCGGGGTCGGTGACGGCCGTGGCGCAGGTGCCGGGCACTCCGCCGCCGGCGTGCGGCGACTCGGACTTCAACGGCGACGGCGACTTTGGGACTGATGCGGATATCGAGGCGTTCTTCGCCTGCCTGGGCGGGAACTGCTGCGCGACCTGCTTCAGCGGCGGGTCTGACTTCAACGGCGATGGTGATTCCGGCACCGACGCGGACATCGAGTCGTTCTTCCGCGTGCTGGGTGGCGGGAACTGCTGAGCCGGGCTGACTTCGAACCTTCGAGGGCCCGCCCTGGTGGCGGGCCCTTTTTCGTTTTTGGGCTAGGCTTGGGGCATGGGCATGTTTCTTCTGAAGACCGAGCCGAGCGAATACAGCTTCGATGACCTGGTGCGCGACCGGAAGACGTGCGGGGCGGGGGTGTCGAACGCGGCCGCGCTGATCGCGATCCGGTCGATGCGCAAGGGCGACCAGACGTTCATCTATCACACGGGTGATGAGAAGGCGATCGTGGGGCTCGCGGAGGTGGCGAGCGCACCGTATGAGGACCCGGAGCGACCGGGGTTGAACGCGGAGGGGCTGCCGAAGTTCGCGGTGGTGGACTTGAAGGCTGGCAAGAAGGTGAAGTCGCCGGTGACGCTGGAGCGCATCAAGGGGGACAAGCGGTTCGCGGAGTTCGCGCTGGTGAAGCAGTCACGGCTGAGCGCGATGGCGGTGCCGCCGGCGCTCGAGAAGGTGCTGCGGGAGTGGGCGGGGCTGTAGTTACTTGGCCTTGCGCTTCAGCGTGCCCGGGGCTTCGAAGAGATCGGCGCTCGCGGCGTTGGCCTTGAAGAACGCCTGGAGGTCGGCGGTGGACGCGGTGATCACGACGTGCTTCTCTTCGTGTAGGGCGTAGGCGAGCTTGAGGTCGCCCTTTTTGAGGGCCTTCTCGACGTAGTCGTTATCCAGGGCCCAGACCTCGAGGGTGTCGCCGTCACGCTTGTACTTGAAGAAGTTGTGCATCGGCGCGAGCGTGGTGCCGAAGCGCTCCATCTCCTTGCGGCCGGAGTTGGAGACCGTCATGTCGATGAAGGTCGCGTCGCCGAGCTTGACGAGACGCAGTGCGAACTGCATCGGCTTGTCCTTGTCATCCTTTTTCTCGATGGTGACTTCGTACTGCTTGTCGCCGGTGCTGGTGATGGTGTAGGTCTCATCCTCCTCTGGCTTCTGCGTTTCCTTGTCGAGGGGTTGCCAGATGCCGGTGAGGCCGTCGTCGGCGATGGCGGTGTCGTCGGACGCGAGAGCATTGAGCGACGGAGTGGAGCAGCCGGTGAGGGCAGCAACGAAGGTGAGGAGCAGAGCGGAGAGGGTGAGTTTCATCGGGCGTTCTCCTTGGTTAGTGAACGCTAGCCGATTGGGCTGGGTGAATCAAGGGCGGGATGCCGGGTGCGGAAGAGGTCAATGAAGAGAGGCAATCCAGGCTTCAACTGGGCAGCGGGGTGAGGTCGGGCTCGACCCATTCGTAGCGGGAGTGCGGGGGCATGCCGCTTTGAGAATAGAAGAGGCGGAGGCAGGTGCGGCAGAGGAGGTGCGGGTGTTCGACGGCGAACGCCTCGAAGGTGTCGGCGCGGCCTCTGGAGCGGATGGCGGAATGGATGAGGGTGAGCCAGGCGCGGGTGAGAGTTTCGTGGTAGCCGCGATCGGGGGTTTCGACGAGCCCGTGGGATGCGTTGAGGGCCTTGATGCCGTCGCGCATGGCGGCGAGGGCGGCGGCGAAGGGGAGTTCGAGGAGGGTGAGGTAGGCGACGCGGACGTGGGCGCGGTGGTTGTAGTCGCTGGCGGCAATTTGCTGGGAGCGGAAGGCTTGGAGGAAGGCCGCGTCGTCCATGAGAGTGGTCTTGTGCGCGGAGCCAGGACTCATAAGACGCAGAGGACATAGGAAGGCGGTTATCGAGCCCGATTCTCTACGCACGCATCTTCATGATGTCCGTCAGCACGTCGGCCTGGTGGTCGGCGTGGTAGCTGGAGCGGACGAGGGGGCCGGATTCGACGACTTTGAAGCCGCGGGAGAGGGCTTCGCGTTTGAAGGTGTCGAACTGGTCGGGGGTGACCCAGCGGTCCAGGGGAAGGTGGTTGCGGGTGGGCTGGAGGTACTGGCCGATGGTGAGGATGTCGAGGGAGTCCGAGTCGCGGAGAGACGAAGTCGTCAAGTCACGGAGTGAAGAGGTGTCGCCCTTCGTGACTTCGTGACTCGATGACTTCGTGACTCTGGTCCCCTTTTGGACCTCATCCATGAGGGCGAGGACCTCGTCGTCCTTCTCGCCGATGCCAACCATGATGCCGGTCTTGGCGACCACGCCCTGCTCCTTGACGCGCCGCAGGAGCTCGACGCTGCGGTCGAACTTGGCGCTGGGGCGCACGGCGGGGTACATGCGGCGGACGGTTTCGAGGTTGTGATTGATGATGTGCGGGCGGGCGTCGATCACCATCTGGAGGGCGCCCCAGTTGCCTTCGAAGTCGGGGATCAGGACCTCGATGGACATCTCGGGGCAGGCTTCCTTCGTGCGGATGATGGTCTCGGCCCAGATGCCGGCGCCGCCGTCGGGGAGCTCGTCGCGGTTGACGCTGGTGACGACGACGTGCTTGAGGCCCATGAGGGCGAGGGACTCGGCGACGCGCCGGGGCTCGTCTTTGTCGATGGGGTTGGGGCGGCCGGTCTTGACGTTGCAGAAGCCGCAGGCGCGGGTGCAGGTGTCGCCCAGGATCATGATGGTGGCGACGCCGCGTGCCCAGCACTCGCCCATGTTGGGGCAGCCTGCTTCTTCGCAGACGGTGTGGAGCTTGTGCTCGGACATGATGGAGCGGAGGCGGTTGTAGCCGGGGCCGCCGGGAACCTTGGCGCGGAGCCAGGGGGGCTTGCGCTTGATGGCGATCTGGTCCTTGGCGCCGCCCTGGTTGTTGATGATGCGGTCGGAGAGGGAGAGGAGGGGGCGGTCAACCATTTTGAGGGGGTCGCCGCCGAGGGGGCGGGGGTGACGGGCCAGCGTCCGGGCGGTGGCGTCGGCAGGAGTTGCGCTGGGGGGCTGGCTCTGGGATGAAGTCATCTGAATGAGAGTCTAGGGGGGCGGCCAAACCGGGTGAGCCCGAAGGGCGTACGTGGCGGGGTTCGACGAAGAGTGGACGCCGGCGCAGGGGGCGGGCGGTTCCGATAGCCTGTGCGGGAAAACTCATGAGGGGAGCGGTATCGGACGATGGAACCTCCGAGGCCGGTGTGCATCCCCCTCGCGGAGGGGAAACCCCGGGTGTTTGATCTATGATGGGCACCCCGATGCGAAGGGTCAGGCAGACGGCCGGATGGCCAAGTCAGGCGGCAGAGTGACCAAGTCGGGGGCATAGTGCTGGGTAGGACACCCGGAGAGTGCCCGGAGCGGCCGTGGAGGGCTGCTGGGGCAGGTGAAGTCAAAGGAGCGGGTCTTGAAGAATCGGAATCAGCAGGGTCGGATCGGCGCGTCGGTCCTTCGCACGGCCGCGGGGCTTGCGGTCGTGGGCGTGACGGGCGTTCTGGGCGGGTGTCAGAACTCGTTCATGGACCCGAGCGTGGAGGGGGCGGGGCGCTGGCAGCCCACGCCCGCGGTGATGCCGATCCTGGACCGGCTGGCGGCGATTGAAGATGAGTCGGGGGAGCTGGTCGAGACGAGCGATCCGGTCCCGGCGGACCTGATCCCGCTCCCGCAGAGCTACCGCATCGGGCCTGGCGATCAGTTGGACATCACGCTGTACGACCTGATCGAGACCGGACGGCCCGAAAAGTACTCGCGCACGGTGGACCCGCGCGGCACGGTTGAACTGCCACAGCTGGGTCGGCTGAGCATGAACGGCCTGACGACCGAAGAAGCCACGGAAGTCATCCGCACGGCCATGAAGCGCCTGGTTGCGGAGCCGCTGGTGCTTGTGGACGCCTTGGGGCAGCGGCAGCAGACGTTCAACATCATCGGCGAAGTTCAGAGCCCCGGGCCGTACTTCATCCCGCGGGCGGATTATCGCCTGCTGGAGGCGCTCAACTCGGGCGGTCGATTTGATCAGAACGGCGAAGAGATCTTCGTCATCCGGCAGGTGCCGCTGACGGACGAGGTGACGCAGGGGCAGAACCCCCCCACCGCACCGGCGAATACGACGCCTGCGCAGCCGCAGGACCAGCCGAACCTGATGGACACGATCGACAACATCGCGCCGGCGCCGGCGGCGGAACCTGCAACACCGGCCTCGCAGCCGAATGAGGCCCCCAGGCCGATGGATCCGGCACCCGCGCCAGCTCCTGCGACACCGCCCGAGACGAGCCCCGCGCCCGTGACGCCTCCCCCGCCCCCGCCTCCGCCTCCGATCCCGATGCCAGGCGACCCCGCACCGCGGATGGGGATGTTTGGACAGCCTGAAGGGCAGCCGGGGCAGGCGCCGATCGTGAACCTGCCTGAGAATGACGCGGCTCGTCAGGATCAGGCTGCGGAGTCGATGCCGCAGGGGGTCGATGAGTCGCCTTGGATCTTTGTGAACGGCAAGTGGGTGCGGTCGAGCGGACGGACGGCCCGCACGCCCAGCACTCCCAGCGCCGACGGGCAGAATCTGATCACTCAGCGGATCATCCGGATCCCGGTGCAGGAGCTGCTGGCGGGCAAGCAGTCAGTCAACATCATCATTCGGCCCGGGGACGTCATCCGCGTTCCGTCGCCACCCAGCGGGCTGGTGTACGTGAGCGGGCAGGTTGCTCGGCCCGGTCCTTATCAGCTTCCCACGACGGGCGGCGTGACGCTCATGCGGGCAATCAGCGCGGCCGGTGGTTACGGGAACCTGGCGGTCCCCTCGCGGATCGACATCACGCGGATCGTGGGTCGCAACCGCGAGGCAACGATCATGCTCGACGGCGAGGCGATCGCGAAGCGGACGCAACCTGACCTGTGGCTCAAGCCCAACGATCAGGTGAACGTCGGGACGACCTGGTGGGCCCTGCCGCTGGCAGTTATCCGGAACGGCTTCCGGGCCAGTTATGGGTTCGGGTTTGTGCTGGATCGGAACATCAGCAACGACCTGTTCGGGCCACCGCCGGTGAATGCGTTCGGCCAGTAGGCCGATGGACGTTTCACCTGATGGAGCAGGTGCGGGTTTCGCTCTGAAGGCGTGGAACGTGGCGAACCAGAGGGTCGCACGGGCACGTACGATGGCGGACCCTGCTTGCGTTTGTTTGGCGGGCGGGCGGGCGTTCTCCCCCCGTTTGGGCTTCCCCGATTTGGGTTTACCTTGTTATGGCGACTGAAGGCGGCAACACCATCACCGCACCGGCGGGCCTCCCGACTCAGGCATGGGTCAAGGGCGGGCTGCTCATGGCGGCGTTCGTGGGGCTGTTTTACGTCTTCTTCGTGCGCCAGGCGCAGCACAGCGCGGGCGCGATGGAGGACTGGGGGCACGCGTTCATCGTGCCGCTGATCTCGGGCTGGATGGTCTGGCAGAACCGCGAGGAACTCGCGAAGCGCGCGGCGAGCACATTCTGGCCCGGGCTGCTGCCGCTGGTGCTGGGAATCGTGTGCTACTTCTTCTTCATCGTCGGGTTCCCAAACCACATGTTCATGGGCTTCTCGATGATCCTGACGCTGGCGGGGCTGTGCCTGCTGCTGCTGGGGCCGCGGGTATTTCAGGTGATCTTTCTGCCGCTGGCGTACCTGGTGTTCGCGGTATCCGTGTCGGAGCAGGTGATCATCAAGATCACCTTCACGCTTCAGCAGATCGCCGCGGTTGGGGCGTGGCTGGTGCTGCGGATGATCAGCGCGATGGGGGCGGACTTCGTGGTGTTCATCGAGGGCAACACGCTGACGGTCGGGGGCAAGGCGCTGAACGTGGCGGAGGCGTGCTCGGGGATGCGGATGGTGGTGGCGTTCATGGCGCTGGCAGGGGCCGTGGGGCTGCTCACGACAAAGGTGTGGTGGCAGCGGGTGTCTCTGATGCTGCTGGCGATTCCCGTAGCGGTGTTCAACAACGTGCTGCGGGTGGCGGTGCTGGGGCTGCTATCGATGTGGAAGCCGGACCTGGCGACGGGTGATGCGCACATGCTGATCGGGACGGTGCTTCTGGTGCTGGGGCTTGGGATGTTCATGGGCATCCAGTGGGTGCTGAGCAAGATCGTGCATGACGAGCAGGAGAAGCCGGGGAAGCAGGTGGCGCGTGGCTAAGCGGAAGTTCATCACGGCACCGTTTGCGGTGGCGCTGGGGCTTTTGGCGACCGCCGCGGTTGCGATGCCGCTGGCGATCAGCGCGTTCAAGATCTCGATCAACAAGAAGCCGATTTATCCCGCGGACGGGCGGCTGCTGACGGCGGTGCCGTTCGAAACGGCATCGTGGATCTGCACGACAGGTGACCACCGCGAGACTGCCGAGGTGGAGAAGACGCTGGGAACGCCCAACTACTTCACGCGCGTGTTTGTTGAGAAGCGGCCGGACGAGGGGAAGAAGCCCCGGTCGGTGGTGCTGCATGCGGCGTACTACACGGGCATGATCGATACGGTCCCGCACGTGGCGGACCGGTGCTTCGTCGCGGGCGGGATGCAGCTGGGGACGCTGACGCAGGACCTGCCGTTGCCTCTGGATGCCGACCGGTTCATGCCGGACCCCGAGGTTCCCGAGGGGATGAAGGGGAAGATTTTCAAGGTGCGCAGCAGCGACGGGGTCTATGTGCGGCTGCCGCGGGACCCGGACAAGATCAAGCTGCACACCATGAACTTCATTGACCACGGGAAGGACCTGTACGCCGGGTACTTCTTCATCGCGAATGGCGGGGCGGTGTCGCGGGCCGAAGACGTGCGGCTGCTGGCGTTTGATCTGAAGGCGACCTATTCCTACTACCTGAAGATCCAGGTGACGACGCCGGATGTGTCCTCTCAGCAGGAACTGGCCGAGTTGTCGGCCTCACTGCTGGACGAGATCCTCGGCGACATCATGCGATGCGTGCCGGACTGGGTCGAGGTCGAGACGGGGCGGTATGCACCTGTCGTCGAGGGCGGCGAGAAGAAGTGACCAAGAGTTGAGGCGAGCCGGGGTGTGAGTGGCCCCGTGTGAGGAGTCTGGAATGGCTGGGAACGTGAATACGAAGTTCGTGGCGGGGCTGACGGCGGGCGCAGCGGTGGCGCTGGGAGGCCTGGCCTACACCGCGTACGTGCTGATGCAGAACTCCGGCGCGGACCTGGCACGGATGGGCGACAAGAAGATGGCCGAGGGGAGCTATCTGGAGGCCGCGGAAACGTACTCGAAGGCGGTGAACAAGGAGAAGACGAACACCGAGTTCCTTCGGAAGTGGATCGAGGCGCTCCGGAAAACGAATCGGGAAACGCAGCGGGCGTACTCCGACGCGTTCATGAAGGAGCTGTACATCTCGGTCCGCCAGTTGGCCTTGGTGAGCGATCAGATCTCGGACAAGCGAGCGTTCCTGGAAATGCGGCGGAACCTGCTGGAAGGGGTCCCCGGGTTCAACAAGGACGTTTACCAGGACTATCTCACCGACACCGAAACCCTGTTCAACGGGCTGCCGGCCTCGGGCGCCGAAGTGGACGGTCTGCGGCGGTACCGCGGCATGGCGCGTCTGCGGATGGCCGTCAATACACCGGATGCTCCGAATGAACTGATCGACGGGGCGAAGGCGGACCTCGAGGCCGCGCTGGCGGCGGATCCATCGGATGCCGACGCGGCCGAGTGGCTCGCGACGTGGTACACGATGATGGCGAGCAAGGCCGCAGTGGCGCAGAAGCTGGACGAGGCGAACGGGCTGATGGCCGAGTCAGAGAAGGTCATCAACGACTTCGTGGCAAAGAACCCGCAGAGCGCCCAGGCGCGGATCATGCAGCTGCGGCAGGACCTGGACCGGGTGGCACGCGGGTTGATGCAGAAGACTCCGCCCGCGACGACGGAGGAGGCCCGTGCCGCGGAAGTGAAGTTCGGCGTGGACAATCTTGGCAAACTGGAGGAAGTAGCCACGCTCGCGACGTCGCAGGCGGCATCGCTGCCGCTGCGATCACTCCTGACCTTCCGCATCATGGAAGGAACGATCGACCCCAAGGCCCTGTACTCGCGGACCGAGAGCCTGGCGCGGGGCGTGCAGCAGGCACGCCCGGCGGACGCGGACATTACACTGATGCTGTCGGAGATGGCATCGATGCGCGGCGACTCCGAAGGGGCGTACGCCCTGCTCCAGAAGGTCGTGGAGATGCCGGTGCCCCCGCTGTCGGTTGAGGGGCAGCTGCTGTTTGGCAAGAAGAACGAAGCGATGATGAAGCAGGGCCAGGCCCTGTTCCAGAGCTATCGCGCCGCGAAGACCACGGAAGACAGCAAGCAGATCGTCACGCGGATGCGGGCGCTGCGCGACTCTTTGGCCACGCAGATCGACGCGTCGCACCCGGGCCTCGTTCTGACCGAGGCGCAGCTCGCCATCATGGAAGGCGATCTTGGAAAGGCAGACCGGCTTCTGGCGCAGTTCAACCGAGATACCAATGGCATGATGTCGGAGTCGCTGCTGCTGGCGGCGGACGTGTCCATCCTGCGGAACCAGCCGGGCGCGGCGAAGGAACACCTCGAGGCCCTGCTGCGATCGAACCCTCGCCATGTACTCGCCGCGGCGCGGCTGGCCGAGGTTGAGATGCTGCTCAAGAACTATCCTCGCGCGGAAGAACTGCTGATTGGGATCCAGCGGATGCAGCCGGATAACAAGGCTGTGGCGCAGCAGTTGCAGGTTCTCCAGGGGATCAACCGAGGCGAGCAGGTCGATGACCCCATTCTGCAGCTGATCATCAATGCGGACAAGCAGTCCAAGGCGCTGGGCGATGACCCTGCGGCTCCGGCCCAGATCGTGCAACTGCTGCGGGAGGGGATGACGCGGCTCAAGTCAACGGACGTGCGCCTGTACCGGGCCATCGCGATGGCCGAAATCCGCAACAACAACAGGCCGGCGGCTCTCGCGATCGTGCGTGAAGGCATGACGGTACACCCGGAGAATGCGGAGCTGAAGTACTTCGAGGTCAGCCTTTCGGAGGCAGACCCGCTCAAGCTTGCGATCCTGATGAACGCGCTACGGGCGGGGGATGACAAGGTCGAAGAGCAGATCGGGCTGCACGGGATCTACCGCGAGCGCGGGATGGCGGCCGAGGCACGCACGGCGCTCGAAGAAGCTAAGAAGCTGGCCCCCAAGGACAAGCGGGTCATCGAGCTGGAGTTCCTGGCAGCGCTGAGCGCGAAGGACTTCACCAAGGCCGATGAGCTGACCGCGCAGGCGCAGCGTGAGAACGTTGACGGCTTGGAGGGGGACACGTTCCGGGCACGCCTGGCCTCAACCAAGGGCAATGGCATCGAGGCCGTGACGATCCTCCAGGGTGCGGTGTCGAAAGGGGCTGCACCACCGGAGGCGTGGCGTCTGCTGGGCCACCTTCAGCTGGAAATCGGTCGCGGGAGTGACGCGCTGGCCGCGTTCCGACAGGCGCTCGCGTTGCGGCCGGATGACATCGGGACGATCAAGGACCTGCTCAAGGCGCAGATCAGGCTGGGCATGGCTGACGAGGCTTTGAACACGGCCCGGGCGAACGAGCAGTTTGGAAATATCGACTCTGACTTCGTACACATGTGGCTGAACCTTGAGGCATCGGTGCAGGGGGGCAACCGTCCAAAGGCCCTCATGCGGCGGGCGCAGTTGTACCGCCTCAACCCGGATGATCGCGACAACGCGGTTGCCCTGGCCGCTATCTACATGGATGGGCAGCAGGCGGCCGCTCGCCCGGTAATTGACCGATTGATGGAGAAGTCGCCGGGGCTGGACATCATCAACCTGGACGCCGGATGGCACTGGGCGCAGAAGAACGTGGTAAAGGCGCGCGAGGTGTTCGAGGCGTACATCGCCGAGCTCGAGCGGACCAAAAAGCTCGATGCACAGGCATTCCTCGTCTACGCGCAGTTCCTGATGCAGCGGCAGGACATCGACGGCGGGTTGGCGGTGCTTGAGCGGGCAAGGTCCTATCAGAACCCCAAGACGGCGGATGTCGATCGGGCGCTGGCCGACGCGTGCATGAGCCTGAACCGGCTGGAGCAGGCTTCAGAGGCTTGTCGGCGCATTGTCGCCGCCAAGGCCGACACTCCCAACCATATTTATGAGAAACGGCTGGCCGAGTGCTACACGGCGATGGGCAAGCTGGCTGAGGCCGAGGCCCTGCTCGTTCCGATGATGGCTGCGGCGGACGTCGACGCGATGACCATGCTGCTGGGCGCAGAGGTGAAGAACCAGCAGAAGGACGCGAAGGGACGAATGGCGCTTTTGGACCGCGCGGTGGCGCGGTTCCCGGCCGAGGCTGCGGTGTTCCTTAAGCGCGGCCAGGCGATGATCGAATCAGTGCAGGGCAAGGACGCGAGCGAGTCCAAGGCTGTGATGCGCAACGCGATCGCCGACTTCGACCAGGCCTACAAGCTGAATCCGCAGTTGTGGCAGGCCCTGCGGCTCCGCGCGATGGCTCAGAAGGAACTCAACGAGCCGGAGAAGGCGATCACGGACCTGAAGCTCGCGCTGGAGATCAACCCGTACGACAACGAGCTGCTGCAAGGCCTGATCACGTACATGCTCGAGAACACGCGTGACCAGGAGGCCCTCGAGGTGGCCGACCAGGCGCTGAAGCGGCGCAGCCGCGACGTGGGAGCGCACACGATGGTGGCCTCGGTGTTCGCCTCTCAGAACAGGTGGGGTCCGGCCGTCCGGTACATGGAGCGGGCATTCATGCTCGACCCCTCCGAGCAGACGGCGATGCGGTACCTCGACCTGATGCTGTCGGCCAAGCCCAAGCCGATGGTGGTCGACGCGGAGCGGGTCCTGAACGCGGCCGCGATCAAGCCCAAGGTCGCGTCCAACCCCGGGCTGCTGATGGCGCAGGCTCGCCTGCAGATGGCGCAGGACAAGCGGCAGCTGGCGGTGCGGTCCGCGGCCGATGCGCTCGGATTGATCAAGGCCGATGACCCGCGCGGCATGTTCCAGTGGCTGAACGAGGTCCGGCGGGTTGTGCCCGCCGACACGCAGATGGCGTTCCTCGGCGAGCTGGCGCAGGCGGGTATGTCCTCGGATTGGATGACGTACTTCCGCGGCATGCTGATGTCCGAAAGCGCGAGTGGGCGGGATCAGGGGATCGAGGTTCTGCGGCAGCTGCTGAAGGGCACGCAGAACAAAGTCCTGCGGCAGTTTGCGTACCGCTCCATGACGGGTGCGTTGTACAACGCGGACCGGTTCCCCGAAGCGGCGACGGATATGAAGGCCGCCCTTGTGGAGTACCCAGATGACATGGAACTAATGAACAACTTGGCGTACACGCTGGTGAAGCGCCTCGACAAGGTTCAGGAGGCGTTGCCGCTGGCGGAGAAGGTCGCCGAGCAGAACCCGACACCCGACGTGCTGGACACGCTGGCGCTGTGCTACCTCAAGGCCGGGGAGAAAGAGAAGGCTCTCGCCACGCTGGCGAAGGCCGAGGGGATGAAGATGGCCCCCGTTTCGGCGGTTTCGGTGCTGATGCACAAGGCCGAGACCCTGGAAGCGATGGGCAAGATGGATGAGGCGAAGAAGGCTCTGGGCGATGCCACTAAGGTCTCCGAGAACAACCCGACTGGGATGACCGAACAGGCCAAAAAGGACCTCGCGGAAGCCCAGAAAAGGATCGGGACACCCTAACAGGATCGAACTTCACGCAAGCGGGCCGAGTATCGGACCGACAGTATCTAGGAAGACTCACGCCAGTTTGGGATCAACACTTCCCGGTAAACCGGGCAGGCCGGAGGGCGAAGAGGGGCCATGACGGGCATCAGAGGAATGTACTTATGACGACGCTTCCAGCCAGTGTGGCACCATCGATGAGCAATCCGACTCGGTCCGGCTCGCCCGCACCAGCAGTTCTGGCAGCCCAGGCAGGCACCATCGACCCGCTCAAGCTTCTGAACAAGTACAAGCTGGTGCTCGCGGGGGCCGCGGTCGCAGGGGCCGTGCTGGGCGTCGGTGCTCACCTGGTCCTTCGACGTGTCGCCCCCAAGTGGACGCCGATTGCGATCTTCAACTGTCTTCCCCCCCAGGAGAGCGCGGGCGGGGCAAACTCGGGATTCATCGGCGGTCAGGAGATGGACCGCTTCATGCAGACACAGGTCCGGGTGATGACCGGCGACACCGTTCTGAACAAGGTCGCCGAGGACCCGCAGCTCCCGGCCAAGGCGCCCAACTGGGCTGCGCGGTTCCAGGAGGTCGACCAGTCCACGGGCCTCAAGAAGCCCCGGTTCGACGCGATGTCGAAGGAGCTGCGCGACGTGGTGGGGGCGCGGGTGCTTCCCCAGACAAACCTGATCGAGCTTTCGGCCTCGGACGCGAATCCGGAGGATGCGACGGAGATCCTGCGGCTCGTCCGTGAAAAGTACACCGTGGTGCTGAAAGATCAGACGCTGACCCTGTCGGATGACCGGGTGGCTGCAATCCGCGAGCAGATCAAGCGGTACGACGAGGAGCTGGCACGCCTCAGTGGCCGCCGCGACGCGTTGGTCCAGACCCAGAACCTCGAAGCCCTCACGGACGCGGCGAACGCGACCCGCATGTTGTTGGCGAACACCAACGAAGAGCTGCTGCGGGTGAACCAGTCGCTCCAGGCTGCCCGCAAGCGGCACGAGCAGCTTCAGGAGCAGCAGAAGGCTGGCACTTGGTCGGCCGAGCTTCTGGCAAAGATCGAGAAGGACCCTGCGGTGCAGGAAGTCCAGTCGATGATCTCCAAGCTGGAGACTTCGCGGCAGATGCTGATCAATCGTGGCCTGTCCCCGGAGCACCGCGAGGTGCGGATGGTGGACAGCAACCTCGAAGGCGCGAGGCAGAACCTGGACCGGGTGAAGCGTGAGCGGCTTGAGAAGATCTCCGCCGGCGACATGGACGAGCTGAACAACGGCGTGGCGCAGCTGGAGAGCCAGGAGAAGAAGATGCTGGACGAGCGCGACTCGTACCAGCGCCGCCTGACGGAGCTCACCCGCACGCAGGGCACCCTGAACGACATCGACGGTCAGATCAACAGCATGATGGCCAGCAAGGCCAGCACCACCGCGGACCTCCAGAACCTGATGAGTCTGCAGTCGATGGGAAGCTTTAACCGCGTCGTTCTGCTTCAGCCGGAGAAGACTCCCAACGAAATGTCATTCCCCAAGCTCAAGATGATGATCCCAGCGGGTGTCATCCTGTGCGTCGGTCTCGTCGGCGGGCTCGTGCTGCTGCGCGAGGTGGTTGACCAGCGCGTCAAGGGGCCGTCGGACATCACGATCATTCCCCGCACCAAGCTGCTGGGCTGGGTGCCGGAAGCCTCCGAAGACCCGTCGGGCGTGGGCGCGACGGAAACAGCGTTCCGCGACCGACCGCGAGGTATCGTTGCGGAGAGCTACCGCCAGATCCGCGGCAGCATCGCAAAGCGCGTCGCCGCGGCCGACCACAAAACCTTGCTGGTCATCGCCGGCATGCCCGGGAGCGGAGCGACGTCGGCGGTCTCGAACCTGGCATTCGCGTTCGCCGCGGCGGACAAGCGGGTGCTGGTGATCGACGCGAACTTCCGGCGTCCGACGCTGCACCGGGTGATGGGCCTGGGCGAAGGCAAAGGCCTCGCGGACGTGCTCGCGAAGGCAGTGGACCTGGGCGAAGCCGTACAGGCGACCTCGACGCCGAACCTGGACCTGCTCTCGGCGGGCACCAAGGAGCACCGGGTGTATGAGCGGCTCGCGACGGACACGATGTCCGAACTGCTCAACCGGGCGCGGCAGGAGTACGACCTGGTGCTCATCGACTGTGCACCGGCCATCGTGGCGGGCGACGGCATTGCGCTGGCGCACCGGTGCGATGCGTCGATCCTGGTCGTGCGGGCGCTCGCTGAGAAGCGGGGCATGATCGCCCGCGTGAAGAACGAACTGAGCGACGGACGGAGCGAGTTCCTGGGCGTCGTTGTGAACGCGGTGCGTTCCTCCAGCGGCGGCTACATGAAGGGGAACATCCGAGCGGCGCACGAGTACCAGCAGGCCTGAGCGTCCGAAGCGCCCTGAGTCATGACACCACCTTCGCACGCCAGCACGAGCCGTGGAGAGAGCCGGCGGGTGCTGGTCAGCGGTGGCGCGGGCTTCATCGGCTCGCACCTGACGGAACTGCTGCTGGCACGGGGCGACCATGTCACGGTCGTTGACAATCTCTCGACGGGACGCCGCAGCAACCTGCCGGAGATGCACGAGCGGCTCCGCTTCGTCGAGGCTGACCTGAAAGACGCGCTCGCCGCGTTCGGCAAGGGCGAGGTATTCGACGAGATCTACCACCTCGCGGCCGCGGTGGGCGTCAAGCTCATCATCGCGGACCCCATCCAGTCCATCGAGACCAACATCGAGCAGACGTCGGCCCTGCTGCGGTTCGCGGCCACTCGCTCGCGCGAGGGCAAGGGCGTGCCCACACTGATCGCGTCGAGCTCCGAGGTCTACGGGAAGTCGACGCGAACGCCTTTCGCGGAAGAGGACGACGTGGTGTACGGGCCGACGACGATGTCGCGGTGGTCCTACGCGTGTACGAAGGCCGTGGACGAGTACCTGGCCTTGGCCTACCACGCGCAGCGAGAGCTACCAGTGATCGTGACGCGGTTCTTCAACACCGTGGGCCCACGCCAGGTCGGCGAGTACGGGATGGTGCTGCCGCGGTTCGTGCAGGCGGCGCTGGAGGGGCGTGACCTGGAGGTCTACGGCGACGGCTCTCAATCGCGGTGCTTCTGCGATGTGCGGGATGTGGTTGAGGTGCTTCCCCGGCTCATGGGTTCCGCGGCGTGCCACGGCAAAGTCTTCAACATCGGGACCGACACCCCGATCACGATCGCGGAGTTGGCGGATCGGGTGATCGCAACCTTGCGGTCAACTTCAGGCCGGCGGATGATCCCGTACACTCAGGCCTACACCCGCGGGTTTGAGGACCTGGGGCAGCGGCGGCCGGACCTGACGCGACTGCGCGCGGCCGTGGGCTTCTCGCCGCGGATCGGGCTTGAGCGGACGATCCTGGACGTGGCGGCTTCGACTTCTACAGACTTCAAGCGGGGGATGGGCGAGTGAGCGGTGTGTGGGGCATTCTGGCGCAGGAAGCTGGCGCGGCAACCGGGCTTGCCGGCGCGGCCGTGGAAGCAGCAGAAAAGCTCCCGGCGGTCGCTACGCGTCTCTCGATCTTCGAGGGGTACATCGGCGTCCTGATCGTTTCGTTTGTGCTGACGCTGTTTGCGACACCGCTCATGCGCCGGTTGGCGGTGGCGAATGGGGTGATCGATCGCCCGAGCGACCCGCGAAAAGTGCACCGGATCCCCATTGCGTACTTGGGCGGGGTGGCGGTGTTCATCGGGATCATCGGTGGGATCTTCTACAGCCTGATGGGGATGAAACTGCCCTGGCTGATGAATTTCCACGCGGTGAAACCCGAGCATCTCGAGCCGGAGTACGGAATCTACCACTTCCACGTGCCGATCTCGGTCATGCTGGGAATGACCGTCATCATGATCGTCGGGTTCCTCGACGACGTGTTCGGGATCAGCCCGCGCGTGAAGATCGGCGGGCAGCTGTTCGCGGCTGCGGCGCTGGCGTACGAGAACGTGGGCGTCAAACTCGCCGCGGGGATCATCGTGCCCCTCGCCAAGAGCCTGGGGATCGGAATTGATACCGTCGGCGGGGCCGAGACGATCCTGCTGAACATCCCGCTGCCGATGATGATCGGCGGTCACGACCACATCCCCATCGACGTGGTGTATTGGGCGGGCACAGGGATCATCGCGTTCGCGGTCCTGGCGCTGTGTAACGCGTCGAACCTCATTGACGGACTGGATGGGCTGCTTTCGGGGACGACGGCGATCTCGTCTATGGCGCTGCTCGTCGTGGCACTTGGCCTGGCGGTGGTGGACGATGGGCCGCGTGATTCGCAACGGATCATCCTGTGCCTGGCGGTGCTGGGGGCGTGCCTGGGGTTCCTGCCGCACAACTTCAACCCGGCGACGATCTTCTTGGGCGACGCCGGGTCACTGCTGCTGGGTTTCTGCACGTGCGTGATTATTTTGACCTTGGGCGACAAGGGGCAAACGCACCTCGTCGTCGCGGGGCTCATCATCTATGCCCTGCCCATTCTGGACACAGCCTTGGCGATCGTGCGGCGGAAGATGGAGGGCAAGAGCATCTCCGCGGCCGACGATCAGCACCTGCACCACATGCTGCGAAGAGCGTTCGGGGTCAAGAGCGCGGTGCTGTGCCTGTACGGCATCGCGGGGACGTTTGCGGTCCTGGGCGTCGGAATGAGTTTGGTACGGGCGAGGATCATCTACTTGCTGGCCATGGTGCTGGCGGCGTACATCGGGGTGACGGCGATCAAGATCGCGCGGCGGCGGGCGATCGAGGCGCAGGCTGCGGCGGTTGACCAGAAACCGGAGCCCGTGGCGAAGGCGGTAAAGCCCGGCCCGGGCGGCCAGATCGACGAAGGGGCCACCACTTCGGGCGGGACAGGCAACGAGCCTCCGAGCACGCCCCCTATCGCCATTTCAGCGGTGCCGAACCCCGCCGCTTCGTGAGCAGAGCGGCCTCGGATCGGAATCGACCAGTTGTTGCCCGTTTGGCCGATATACTCGGCCCATGCCCGAGCCGACCAATAAACCCGTGCGGCTGATGGCCCTGATGAACCAGAAGGGCGGCGTCGGCAAGACGACGACGACCGTGAACCTCGCGGCCGCGTTCGCGAAGGCGGGGCGATCGACGCTGGTCGTGGACCTGGACCCGCAGGCGCACGCGACGCTGCACCTGGGCGTGGACCCTGAAAACCTGCGCGGGTCGATGTACGACGTGATGACGGACGAGAACGCCGACATCGGCGGGATCGTGAAGCAGCGGAGCAAGAACCTGGCGGTGCTGCCGGCGGAGACGTCGCTGGCGGGTGTCGAGGGGGAGCTTGCCAATGCGCCGGACAAGCAGCGGCGGCTGGAGCGGGCGCTGGCCAAGCTCGGCGAGCGGTACGAGTTTGTGCTGCTGGATTGCCCGCCGTCACTGGGGCTGCTGACGGTAAACGGCCTGACGTGCGCGCGGGAGGTGCTCATCCCGATGCAGGCGCACTTCCTGGCGTTGCAGGGCGTGGGGAAGTTGCTGGAGACGGTCAAGCTGGTGAGCCAGGGGGTGAACCCGCGGTTGAAGGTCACAGGCGTGGTGCTGTGCATGCACGACGCGGCCTCGACGCACACTCGCGAAGTGGTCGCGGATCTGGACCAGTTCTTCGAGGAGGCACGCAAGGGTGACGCGCCGTGGAAGTTTGCACGCGTCCTCCGGCCGGCGGTGCGGCGGAACATCAAGCTGGCGGAGTGCCCCAGCTTCGGCAAGACCATCTTCGAGTATGCGCCTCTTGCGACCGGCGCCGAGGACTACGCCGCTCTGGGTGACGTCCTGCTGAAAGAGTGGGACCAGATGCTGGCCAAGCGAAGCCAGTCACAGGTCGCGCCGAATGTGGTCGTGGTGCCGACACCCGTGGCCTCGAGGGTGGGCGGGTGAGTTCGAAGGTCGTTCCGCAGCTCGAGCAGAGCGTTCAAAACAGTCCGGCGTTCACGCGCCATGTGTGGGTCATGGCGGTGTTCTGCGTGTACGCCGCGGTTCTGCTCATGATGACACACTGGCCGCGGCTGGAGGTTCCGGGGCCAACCGGGACGGACAAGCTGCTGCACATCCTCGCGTTCGGCGGGTGGTGCGGCCTGTTTACGGTGTGCGGGTGGTTCGGGCGGCCGCTTTCAGACGCGAACTTGCTGCGGAGCTGCGTGGTCGCGGCGGCGTACGGCGCACTGGATGAGGGATTGCAGGGGCTCGAGTGGATTCAGCGCAGCTGCGAGTGGGCGGACCTGGGCGCGAACCTGACGGGAGTTGTTGGGGTGACGACCGTTCTGCTGATTTTGCGGGCCCCGCTGAGCAGGCACTTTCCTAGACTGCTGCCCACATGAAGGGTGATGACAAGTTCAACGAGTCGGGCCTGCGGATGCGGCATGGGCCCATCCTGTGGGCGGTGTGCGCGCTGGCGGGGCTCATTGTCGGCGCGCTGATGACGAAGGTGCTGGTGCCGGAACTGGACGAAGCGGGGAAACCGATCATCAAGCTCGTGCTCGTGGCCCCATTCGCCGCATTACTGGCGAGCATCGCGCTCATGCCCTTTGTGAGCCAGCGGGTGTGGCACCGGCACTACCCGGACTTTGCGTTCGCGCTGGGCGGGATGGTGGCGGGGTACTACCTCGCCGCCTTCAAGGACCACGGGCGGCACGACCTGCTGCACGCCATTCTGGAGTACTACTCGTTCATCGCCCTTGTGGGCGGGCTGTACGTCGTATCGGGCGGGATCCTCATACGGACGACCGGTCGTGCGCGGCCATGGGCGAACACGGCGCTGCTCGCGTTCGGGGCCGTGCTGGCCAACTTCGTGGGCACGACCGGGGCTTCGGTGCTGTTGATCCGGCCGTTCATGCGGCTGAACGAGGGGCGGCTCAAGCCTCTCCATGTGGTGATGTTCATCTTCATCGTGAGCAACTGTGGCGGGTGCCTGACGCCCATCGGTGATCCGCCGCTGTATCTGGGCTATTTGAAGGGGGTTCCGTTCTTCTGGACGGCGATCAACCTGTGGCAGGACTGGCTGATGGTGGTCGGGGCACTCCTGGCCGTGTTCTTCGTTCTTGACACGGTGATTGAGGGGAAGACGACGCCGACGAACTCCGGCACGCCGCGGGTGAGCATCGAGGGTGGGACGGGGCTGGTGTGCCTGGTGCTGATGATCGCGGGGGTGTTCATTGACCCCCTGCTGAAGTCCCAGTTCGGCATTGTGGGCGTGCCGGTGGGGGCGACGTTCCAAGTCTTCGTGGCGGTGGGTGCATACTTCATGGCGCCCAAACCCCTGTTGTCTGCGAACGAGTTCACCTTTGAGCCCGTGAAAGAGGTCGGCCTTCTGTTCGTCGGGATCTTCCTGACCATGATCCCGGCACTGGGGTACCTCGCGGCCAATGGGTCAAAGCTAGGGCTGGACTCCCCCACCGCGTACTACTGGGGGACAGGGTCGCTGTCCGCAGTGCTGGATAATGCGCCGACGTACTTGAACTTCCTCCAGGTGGCGATGCCGGAGGGGCGACCCATCGACGCAGGAACCATTCAGGAGCTTCTCGCTCTGGAGGGCGGCAGGGCGACGCTCGTGGGGATCTCCTCGGGGGCGGTCTTCTTCGGTGCGATGACCTACATCGGGAATGGCCCAAACTTCATGGTGCGGTCCATCGCGGACGCGGCGGGGGTGAAGATGCCGTCGTTCTTTGGGTATCTGGGGTGGGCGGTAGTGATTCTGTTGCCGATTCTGGCCGTGCACTGGTTGCTGCTGATCCGATAGAGTCTGCCGAGACTCATGGATGAGGCCCCCACTATCACCGCGCCCAAGCAGCACACGGACGACCGGCACGAGGCCGCGCCGCTGGCGGGGGCCGTGCGGGTCGTGTCGGGGCTGACGCTGGTCTCACGGTTTGCCGGACTCGCGCGAGACGTGATCACGGCCCGGATGTTCGGGGCCGGGCTGCTGGGCTCGGCGTTTCAGGCGGCGTACGCGCTGCCCAACTTTTTTCGGCGCCTCTTTGGCGAGGGGGCCCTGTCCGCGGCCTTCTTGCCCGAGTACACCCTGCTGCGGCGCGACAGGCCGGACCTCGCAAACCAGCTCGCGTCGATGACACTATGGATGCTGACGCTTGTCACGGGCGGGATTACGCTGCTGCTCGAACTGGCGCTCGTCGCGATCCTGTGGCTCACGCCGCCGGACGCGGAGCGGGCGCTGTCGTTCAAGCTGATGATGCTGATGCTGCCCATGATGCCGGCGGTGTGCGCCACGGCGATCTTGGGCGGGATGCTCCAGGCGAACGGGCGGTTCGGGCCACCCGCGGCGGCGCCCGTGATCCTGAACCTGTTTCAGATCGCGGCAGGGGCGGGGTTCTTCTGGGGGTGGTACAGCGCGGAGCCCGCGGCGTACGTCGTCGGCGCGGCTGCGCTGGTCGCGAGCGTGGTGCAGGTGCTGTGGTCACTGTGGGCGCTGCGCGGCAAGGTCGCGTGGTCGCGTGCGTGGGGCGGGGCCAGCGAGAGTTCGTCGCGGGTGCTGAGGCGGTTTGTGCCGGCGATGATCGGGCTGGGGACGATCCAGCTCAACAGCCTGATGGACCTGCTCTTTGCGATGTGGCCCGTGTGGGTCGGGCCCACGGCGTTCGGCCTCGTCCTCACGCTGGACACCAGCAGCAACGCGGTGCTGCGGTATTCGCAGACGATCTACCAGTTCCCGCTGGGAGTGTTCGGGATCGCGGTGGCGACGGCGGTGTTCCCGCTGCTGTCGCGGTCGAGCGATGACAGCGCGGCGTTCGTGCAGCATCTGCGGCGGGGGCTGCGGCTGTCGCTGTTCATCGGGCTGCCGGCGACGGTCGGGCTGTTCATCGTGCGGGAGGACATCCTGCAGGTGATCTACGGCGGGGGAAGGCACGGGTTCAAGCCGGATGACATCACGCGGGCCGCGGCGGTCCTCGCGGGCTTTGCACCTGCGATCTGGGCATACTCACTGAACCACGTGTTCACGCGGGCGTTCTATGCCAAGGGCGACACGGTGACGCCGATGCGGCTGGCGATGATGGCCGTGGGTATTAACTTCGTGCTGAACTGCACGCTGATCTGGTGGCTGCGCGAAGCGGGGCTGGCGTGGTCCACGGCGATCTCGGCGGTACTGCAGTGCGTGGTGCTGGGGTGGCTGTGCGGCCGAAAACTCAGCGTGCGGCCGTTTGACAGCGCGACAATCGCGGCGATGGTGCGGATCACCGTGGCGAGTGCGGTGATGGGCGCGTGCGTGTGGGCGATGGAGCGGTTCTGGGTGGTGCCGCAGGGGTGGCGCTGGGATGCTGTAAAGCTCAGTGCAGCAGTGGCGGTGGGCGGTGCGGTGTACGGCGGGCTGGCGGTCGCGATGAAGCTTCCGGAACTTCGGTGGCTGCTGCACCGTGGAGCGAAGGGCGATGCGACGGGGATGAGCGTGGAATAGGGCGGAGCGCCCGACGCGTCCGATCCGAGACTTGGCCCAAGGCGGCTCAGTCTCGGCTTCGTGCAAGATCTCAATCGATGAACGGGGTGATCGCGACACCCGAAGGGATGACGATCACCTCGCCGTAAAGCTGCAGGAAGCAGTTGTTCCCCGTGTCGGCGAACTGCTCACCGATGGGCTGACCGGTCACCCGGTCCTCGTTGACGAAGATGTTGTCGAAGTGCGTGCGGATGCCGTTGATCGGAGTCAAGTACGTCATCGGGATGCCATCGGGGTTGGGCACGTTGGAGAAAGCAACGTGGGCGTCGTTGTAGCCGACGTTGCCCTCCCAGGTGCGGGGGCCGCCGAAGATCTTGAGGCGATTACTCTCAAGCCCGCCGGGGCCGGCGCGGAGGGCCCAAGCGCCGGGCGTGCCGTCGTACTGCGGGCCCCGGTTTGAGATCACGGCCTGACGCGCATCCAGCGTTCCCTTCCACATCCCGGCGCGATCTCCGAAGGGAGCGGTATGGGCGTAGCTGACGTAGCCATTGACGCCGCCGCTGTATGAACGACGCCCAGAGCTCGGCGTGCCCGAGCCGGTTTCATAGGGATACCCGCCGAAGCCGGGGTCCCAAAGCGCGGCGGCAGGGTTTACGGCCTTGCTCGGATACTGGTACTCGTACAGCGGGTCCTTGATGATTCGTGCATTGACTTCGGCGGGGGTCACGCAGATCTCAGGTGGGAAGTAGCCGTTGTAGATCATCAGGGAGAAGATGTTGCCGGTGTTGTCCTTGACGATCGCGGGCTCACCACCGGGGTTGATGGTGGCGTTGGCCCGGTCCGCGGCGCTGGGGAGCGGGTAGTTGTCGTCGTGCTGGGTCGACCACATGAAGAAGCCCTGGAGCATGCTCCGCATGTTCGCGGCGTCTTTGATCGACCGGGCGGCCTCCCGGGCCTTGCCCAGGGAGGGCAGCAGGATACTGATCAGCAGGGAGATGATCGCAATGACCACCAGCAACTCGATAAGCGTGAAGGCGCGGCGGATGGGTTGGCGGGCGTGGTCCACGTGGTACCCCGGGCGAGGCATGGAGCGGTCTAACAGACCTATACCGGGTCAGCTTACCAGCGGTGGCAAGCAGGGACAAAAAAGATAAGGCCCCGCGGGAGGCCGCGGGGCCGGAAGGTCTTAGAACTGGTTGGACGGTGGATTACCAGCCGCCGCGGCCACCGCCGCCGCCCCCGCCGCCGGAGCGACCGCCACCACCGCCGCCGTATCCACCACCACCGCCGCCACCCCCGCCGTAGCCACCACGGCCACCGCCTGAGCGACCGCCGCCGCCACCACCGCCGAAGCCGCCGGAGCGGGCCTCGCGGGGCTTGGCCTCGTTGACGACGATGTTGCGTCCGTCAACGGACTGCCCGTTCATGGCCTCGATCGCGTTGCGGCCTTCGTTGTCGTCAGCCATCTCAACGAAACCGAAGCCGCGGGGGCGACCGGTGTCGCGGTCCATGATGATGGACGCGGAGACGACCTGGCCGTGCTGCTCGAAGAGGGAGCGCAGCTGAGCATCGTCCGTGCTGAACGGAAGGTTACCGACATAAAGCTTCATCATGGGTCTTGGAACTCTGCCCGAGGGAAACTGAAACCCAATCGCTGCATGAACTCGGGCACGAGCAAGCGCTGGTCGAACGTGAGCCGAGGGCACCATGCCGAACGGGCTCCTGTCACAGTGTGAAGTATAGCCCGGAGTGTCCACCTGGTGGTGCTGGCAGGCAACCCCCTCTACAGGGGGAGATTGCGTTAGTGAAACGCGCGCGGGCAGGGGAAGCGATAGCCTTGCGCCAGTTCGGTTTCACAGGAGGCGTGTCATGGCGTTGCCGATCGCGGTTGTTCTGTCGGGCTGCGGGAAGTTGGACGGGTCGGAGATCCAAGAAGCCGTGTCAGTACTGATCCACCTGTCCCGGAATGGGCAGGAGGTGCGGTGCTTCGCGCCTGATGCGCCGCAGGCGGACGTCATCAACCACGCGACGAACAAGGCTCAGCCGGGGCACACACGGAACATGATGGTGGAGGCGGCCCGCATCTCCCGCGGGAAGATCGAGCCGCTCGACAAACTGGACGCAGGGCAGTTCGGGGCGGTCATCCTGCCGGGCGGGTTCGGGGCCGCGAAGAACCTATGCGACTTCGCGAGCAAGGGGAGCGACTGCGAGGTGCTGCCCGATGTATCGCGGGTGCTCAAGCAGTTCCACGCGGCCAAGAAGCCCATCGGGCTGTGCTGCATCGCGCCGGTTCTTGCGGCGCGGGCGCTGGGGACGCGGAAGGATGGCCCGGGGGTGAAGGTGACGATTGGGTCGGACGCTGACACGGCCGCGGCCATTCAGACGATGGGATCAACGCATGTGCCGCGGAGCGTGAATGAGGCGTTCACGGATGAGGTCAACAAGGTCGTGACGACGCCGGCGTACATGTTTGAGGCGAAGCCGCACGAGGTGTTCGACGGGATCGGGCGGATGGTGGATGTGGTTTGCTCGATGGCGAAGTGAGGGCGGGTTTCGATGAAGCTGCGGTCGCCGATGAAGCACCCGTCTTTGCGGCACCTGAGCAAACGGGATCGGTGGTTGCACTTGCAGAGGTTCAACGGGACGTGGATCGGGAACGTGGGCCTGCTGTTGTTCGTGGTCGCCGCGATCGTGGCTTTTGTGTGCGGCGGGATGCTGCTGGTGTGGACGGACCTGACGCGGTACTTTCGCGGGAATCAGCAGGGCCCGGTGCTTGCGGCGCTCGCGGCGATGTGCGCTATCGGTTTTGGCGCACTCGCATGGGAGGCGTTTCGACGCGTCATGATCAACCGTGCGCTTGATCGGCCGATCCGGTGCGGGTGTGGGTACGAACGGTCCGGGCTCGCGGCGGGTGCGAAGTGCCCGGAGTGCGGGCGGCAGGACTCGTAACTTTGCTCCCCCCCGGGGATGGGCCTACGCTTGCCCTCATGCCGACGACTACGACTACCACGACGAGCACTGGCGAACACCGCGGGTAACCGGCAGCCGCGGAGAGCGATGATCCCATGAAGCCCGGTGAAGACCGGGCTTTTTTCTTGGACTGGAGGTTCACGATGGCGGGTAAACCTGTGTGCCTGGTGTGTCAGAAGGAGATGGTGAAGGGGTTCATCACCGACCTGGGACACGCCGACGCGATCTTCGTACCGAGGTGGTGCGAGGGAACGCCGCAGCCGCCCCAAGGCATGCATCCGGGACTCAGGGCGAATGACGGGAATCGCTCACAGTTCGAGAAAGGTTCGAAAGTCGTCGCGTACCGCTGCCCGGAGTGCGAGGCACTGCGGCTGTATGCGCCATCCAATCCCCAGTAAGCTCGCCGCCTCATCGCACACATCCTGAACCTGATTTCGAGTACGAACTCCGAGTTTAACCTATGCCAACCATCACACTCCCGGACGGAAAGACCAAGAGCTTCGAGAACGCGGTAACCGGCGCTGAGGTCGCGGCCTCAATCGGTGCGGGCCTCGCGAAGGCGGCCATCGGCGTGAAGGTCGATGGGCAGCTGCGCGACCTTTCTGCGCCGATTACGAGCGATGCGAAGCTGGAGATCGTGACCGCACCGCGCCAGGGACAGGCGGCGTCCGTGGATGCGCTGTTCCTGATGCGGCACTCGGCCGCGCACGTGATGGCGGAGGCGATCCAGTACGTGATCGGCAAAGAGGTGCAGCTGGCGTACGGGCCGCCGACGGACACCGGTTTCTTCTACGACATGTTCGTGCCCGAGGGGACGAGGGTCTCCAGCGAGCAGTTTGACGCGATCAACAAGCGGATGGCGGAGATCATCAAGGAGGACCGCCGGTTCTCGCGGTATGAGGTTGACAGCGGGCAGGGCTTGCAGAAGCTGAAGGCCGAGGGGAACAAGTACAAGGTCGACAACGCGGAGCGGGCGCTAGGAATGCCCAGCAGCGTGTACAAGGGGGCGAAGCAGGCGGCCCCGGACACCGCGGGCGCGAGCAAGGCCGGGGCTGCTCTGTCGTTCTACGCCACCGGCGAGCCCGGGAAGAACTGGGAGGACCTCTGCCGTGGGCCGCATGTGCCGAGCACGGGGCGGATCGGGGCGGCAAAGGTCATGTCGCTCGCGTCAAGCTATTGGCACGGTGACGAGAACAGCGATCGTCTCATCCGCGTGTACGGCACGGCGTTCGCCTCGCAAGCGGACCTCGACGCGTACCTGAATCAGCTCGAGCAGGCGAAGGCCCGCGACCACCGCGTGATCGGCAAGAACCTGCGGCTGTTCCACATCGACGAGGATGTCGGGCAGGGGCTCATCCTGTGGACGCCCAACGGGGCGATCGTGCGCAAGGAGCTCCAGACCTTTATCGCGGCGGAGCTCAAGAAGCAGGGGTACACCGAGGTGTTCACCCCGCACATCGGCAGCCTGGAGCTGTACAAGACCTCCGGCCACTTCCCGTACTACAAGGACAGCCAGTTCCCGCCGATCATCGAACGCGACACGCTGGAACAGCTGGGCACATGCTCGTGCGCCGAAGTCATGCGGCGCGTCGAGGGCGTGAGCGAGCGGCTGGCGAGGGGCATCAACGAGCGGACCGGCAAGGAGACCATCGAGAAGTCGCGTGTGATGGCCGAGGATCAGCTGGTGCAGGGGTTCATGCTCAAGCCCATGAACTGCCCGCACCATGCGAAGATCTTCGCCTCCTCCCCCCACTCGTATCGGGACATGCCCGTGAGGCTGGCCGAGTTCGGCACCGTGTATCGTTGGGAGCAGAGCGGCGAGCTGAACGGCATGACCCGCGTGCGCGGCTTTACCCAGGACGACGCCCACCTCTTCTGTACCGAAGAGCAGATCCCCGCGGAGATTCAGGGATGCCTTTCGCTGGTCAAGATCATCTTCAACCTGCTGGGCATGAAGGATTACCGCGTCCGCGTCGGCTTGCGTGACAAGGACTCCGCCAAGTACACCGGCTCGGCCGAAAGCTGGGACAAGGCCGAAGCCGCGTGCCTTGCCGCCGCCGCATCCCTCGGGGTTCCCTTCAGCCAGGAACCCGGCGAAGCCGCTTTCTACGGGCCCAAGATCGACTTCGTCGTCAAGGACGTCATCGGGCGTGAGTGGCAACTCGGCACCGTTCAGGTCGATTACCAGATGGCGCTCCGCTTCGATCTTTCCTACGTCGGTCCCGACAACAAGGCACACCGGCCGGTGGTGATCCATCGAGCGCCCTTCGGGTCAATGGAGCGGTTCTGCGGCGTGCTGATCGAACACTTCGCGGGGGCCTTCCCGACGTGGCTCTCGCCCGAGCAGGTGCGGGTGCTGCCCATCAGCGAGAAGAGCGCGGAATACGCCGAACGTGTGCTGGCGGCGCTGAAGGAAGTGGGCGTGCGGGCGACCGTCGACGCGGGTCCGGACCGGATCCAGGGCAAGGTCAAGGAAGCGGCGGAGATGAAGGTGCCGTACATGGTGATCGTGGGGCCGCGGGACGCGGAGCAGAACGCGGTGAGCGTGCGGGCCCGGGGCATCGAGAAGGACCTGGGGGCGATGCCGCTGGCGGCGTTCGTGGCAGGGGTCAAGGCGGAGATCGAGTCGCGAAGTGCGGTGCTTGGGGTGAAGCCGTAGTTGGCCGGTACTTGTAAGCAATAGATTGCCGGATGGGTTATCCTCTCCACCCCATGGGGATGTTCCCTTCCGCATTCCGTGAAGATGATCCGTTCAACGCCTGGATGAAACGCGCGGCGCCGATCGCGGTGGCGATCCTGCTCCCCGTGGTGATCGTCCTGCAGCAGTTCTCGATGTCGCTGCGCTCGCACACGACGGACAAGCCGCCTGCGGAGCTTGTCCGCAGTGAGGAGGCGCCCTCGCCGGGGGTTGCTGCTTTGACTGTGGAGTCAAAGGCGCTCCTCAAGCAGGTGTTCAACTTCCTGGAAACAAGCGACCCTTCCGGCAAGTCTTCGCGGCAGGCTTGGGAAACCATCGGGGACCTCGATCGTCGGGACGGGATCGTACTGCCGGTGGAGGCGGTCAACGAAGCTCTCGCCGACGTTGACGAGCTTGCGGTTACGCGGACTGAGCGCTTCCGCGCAGCGATTGTCGCCGGCGAACTTCTCGGGCCTGCAGAAGCCGCACAGCGGCTCCAGCGATTGTCGGATGAGGTGACGCCCGCCGGGGACCTCGCCAAGGACATCGGATGGCTCAAGCCCTGGTATGAGGCCGCTACGCAGGGCAAGCTCGATCCTCTTCCCGGCGAGGTGCAGGACCCGCTCCGTTCTCGCCATGAGTGGTTTGCAGACCTCGCATTCTCGCATCAGCGACCCGCGGGCGACCCGCTGAGGTGGGAGACGATGAAGGGGGGCGGCAAGCTGGGAACGGTCGAGACACTCGTGGGGCTATGGCATGTCGCCGGGCTACTCCTCGGCGTCTTGCTCGGCGCGATCCTCCTCCTCAAGATCCGGTCGCACAGCCACGGCATCACCGAAACGCTCGTGCCCCGGCACGTGTACTTCGAGACGTTCGCGCTGTTCCTGCTGGGGTTTGTGACACTCAACTGCATCGGGCTGCTTCTGCTCGGTCAGACTTCGGCGTGGGCGTTTGTGGTCGGCGAGGTCATGCAGTGGTTGGCCGTGCTGGCGGTGTTCTGGCCCCGCTTGCGGGGCGTAACGGGTGAAGAGCTCCGCACGGACCTGGGCCTCGACGGGGGTGAAGACGGCGTCGCACGCGAGGTTTCGGCGGGACTGGTGGGCTACTTCGCGGGCGCGGCGTTGCTCGCGGGTTATTACCTGCTGCTGGGCGTCTTTGCGGGCGACGTTGAAGATCCGGCAACGGACACCAAGTTCCCGATGTTCCAGAGGCCACTCAGCAACAGCTGGATCCCGGTGGTGTTCGACGCGATCGGGGCGTGCATCTGGGCGCCTGTGTTCGAGGAAGTCTTCTTCCGCGGCTGCCTGCACCGGGGCTTCAGCAGGAAGATCCCAGTCGCGGCACGTGTGCTCATCAGCGCCGTGATGTTCGGGATCATCCACCCGTACAGCACGCAGGGGATTATCCAGGTCGGCCTGGGCGGGCTGGTCTACGGGTACATGCGGGAGTGGCGTGGGAGCATCCTGGGGAGCATGCTCGCTCACGCCTTGCACAACGGGACCATCACTGCATTCCAGATCGGGTACCTGGTCGCGATCAAGTAGACGCGTGCGAAGGTGTTCGCGGGGCGGCCTTACTGGGTTGGGTGCTTCGCGAGGTCCGCCCGAGCCGCTTCGAGGGCGATGAGGGAGTAGGCCGTGATGAGGGCCTTGTTGTCCTCCATCCAACGGGCACCGTCTTTCATCGGGCGGAAGGAGCCATCGGCCTCCTGGAGTGTTGCGAGCTGGTTGACGAGGTCCACGGCCCAGCGACGCTCGGTCGTGGAGCCGTCCGCGTTGGTGACGCGGACGATGGGGTCCCCGTACGCCTCCATCGCCCGGGCGAAGATGACGTAGAAGTAGTACTGCCCGTCCATGCCCGCGCCGGGGTTCTCGGTCAGGGTGTAGTTGCGGCCGATCCACTCGAGCGCGGCCTGGACGCGGGGGTCGTCCTTCTTGAGGCCGGCGTAGAGGTAGCTCTTGAAGCCGGCGTAGGTCATCGAGCCGTAGGCGCGGAGGCGGCTCACCTTGGTGCCGTCGTCAAGGGTTTCCTCGATCGGGCCCATGGCAGTCTGGCTCTGGCCGACGCCGAGTTCGTCCTTGCTGACGCTGGTGGCGTAGATGAAGCCGCCCTGCTTGCTGCCCTTCGCGTAGGGCATGTCGTTGACCTTCACGCCATCGCGCTGCTCGAGCATCTGGACGCGCTGGAGGAAGACCAGGGCACGCTGGAAGGCGGGGTCGTCGCTGGGGACGCCGGAGGCGTGGAGGCCCTCGAGGACGAACGCGGAGTTGGAGAGGTCGGGGCGGCCGTGACGGCCATAGCCCCAGGCGCCGTAGAAGGGGTGAGACTTCTCAACGGGCTTGGCGGAATCCGCGGCGTCGGCACGGACCACGGCGCCCTCGCCGTACTGCAGGGATCGGAGGAAGTCCTGCGCGTTCTTGATCGCGGACTTCATCTGTGGGGAGGGGTTGCTGATTTTGCCCAGCGTTGCCAGGCAGATGGCGGTGTTGTAGCTGGGGAGCACCTTGTCGTAGATGCCGCCGTCGGGGTGGACCTTGCTGAGGATGAACTCCAGGCCCTTGACGACGACGGGGTCGGTCGGCTTGACGGCGGGGTCGGCGAGCATGCCCGCGAGGGCGAGGCCGGTGATCGCGGGGAATGTGGGACCATTGGGGTTCACGGCCCAGCCGCCGGTCGCCGCGTCCTGCTGGGACTTGAGGTAAGCGATCGCCTTCGCGGCCATCTGGGCGGCGTCAGGCTTTCTCGTGAGCGCGGGGGCATTGGCGGGCGGGGCAGCGGGTGCGGGAGGTTGCGTCGGAGCGGTCTGAGCGAGGCAGGAGCCGGAGAACAGCATGAGAGCGGCGGACGCGGAGAAGAAACGGGTCATCGGAGCCTCCTGTGATGTCCCCCTGGGATGGATATCAAAGCGTGGTCGCGTGGCGGAACTGTATGGGTCAGGCGGGTTGCCTTCGCTCGGCCGAGACGATGTGAGACGCGGCCACCACCGCCGCGACTTCAGTCCGCATGATGTGCGGGCCGAAGCGGGCGAGCGTGACGCCAGAACTGCGCGCGAGGTCGATCTCCGTCTGCTCCCAGCCGCCCTCGGGGCCGATCAGGAGCGTGATGTCGTTGGCGCCGGTGGGCGCGTAGGGCTCACCGGACGCGTCGGCCATGATCACATGGCCGGGGCTTTTGAGGAAGTCCGTAAACCTCTGAGTCGGGCCGAGGTCCAGCCGCCAGGCACGCCCGCACTGTTTCATCGCCTCAATCGCGACGCGCTCCAGACGTTCGAGCTTGCCCTCGCGGGGGTCCACCACGGTCCGTCGGGTCAGCAGGGGGTGCCACCCTGAGGCCCCGACCTGGCTGAGGCCGTCGACGACGTCCTCGATGCGGGCGCCCTTGGGGGTGGAGCTCGCGACGGAGATAGACGGCACGGGGCGGGGAACGTGCTCGAGCCGGTCGATAGCCAGAGCCATCGACCAGCCGTCGCGGGTCTTGGCAGTGGATTGGATGCGGGTGTGGGCGACCAGACCTTTACCGTCCAAAACCTCGATCGCGTCTCCCACCTCCAGCCGGCGGACGCGGAGGGCGTGGTGGGCCTCCTCCCCTGAGACGGTTATCGCCCCTGCGGGATGGTCGGAAAGGTCCGGAAAGTAGACGCGATGGCCCATGGTTCAGTCCCGCGCCCTTGAGTCAGGCCCCCACAAGGCCGATCATGACCATTGGTTATGGCACCTCCGGGCGACAACTCCAAGGGTACAGCGGCCGCGGACGGGCTTAAGGCGGACATTGATTCGCTTTTGGAGGGGATGAACGCGACGGCGGACCGGGTGGAGGAGGCCGCGACCAACGCGGCAGCCTCGGACGCGACGACGTCTCTGGAAGCGAACGTCAAGGAGTTGCTGGCGGATGCGCCGCCGCCGGAGCCCGCGCCGGACCCGATGCAGGCGATCGACAGCCTGGACGCCCAGCTGGCTGAGCTCACGGCGGAGCTCCTCGAAACGAACAAGCCTTCGAGCCCCGCGGCGCACGCTCCAGCGGCCCCGGCGGGTATGGCGGACTTTGAGGCTGCGATGGCCGGAGGGGCAGAAGAAGTGGCACCCGTGGCGGTTCAGGCCACCCCGGAGGCGCCGGCTGCTCCGACACCGACGCCAGCCGCCACACCGGCCCCGGTACGTCCGCCGGAGATCGTGCCAGTGGCGGCCGCTTCAGTTGCCGCTGCCCCCGCGCCTGTCCCGTCAGTTACGAGCGCGGAATCCGTGGCATTGAACGAGACGCCTGCGGAGAAGGAGCCCGGGGCCGTGCTACGAATGTTCGCGGCGATCTCGGCCCCCGTGAACAAATCGTCGCACATGGTGCGGGTGATCGTCACGGTGATGGCGATCCAGACGGCGGTCGTCAGTGGGTGCGTATGGGGGTGGTATTACTTCCGGCCCGCGACGACACCGGTGCAGGGACCCGCGTTCAACCTCTCGTCTGACACGTTGCCGCGGCCGGTGGAGCCTGCGGTGGATACGCCCAAGGCGGCGAGCGGAGCCGGTGCGGGCCATGAGGCACCGAAGGCAGAGAAGGCGAAGGCCAAGCCACCCGCCAAGAAGGATGCGAAGAAGGCGGCCAGCGGCGGCGGGCACTGAGCCGGCTGAATCGAACTAAGCTTCGGCGTGGCGTTTTCGCTCCCTGTGATTGATTTCGGACGGATGGCGTATGAGCCTGCGTATCAGGCTCAGGTGGCGCACCTTGAGGAGGTCATGGCCGCACGGGAGGCGGGCGCGCCGATCCCGGGCTATCTGCTGCTGGTGGAGCATGAGGCCGTGGTCACGATATCGCGCCGCGCGGGGGCGGCGGACCACCTGCTAGCGACGCCAGAACTGCTCGCCCGCCAGGCCGTGAGCGTTGTCGACACCGACCGCGGCGGGGACATCACCTACCACGGCCCGGGGCAGCTGGTGGCGTACCCGGTGCTGGACCTCAACGTGCTGAACCTGGGGTTGCACGACTACATGCGGCTGCTGGAACAGGCGGTGATCGACACCTGCGCGGCGTACGGCGTCCTGACGCACCGTGACGCGAGCGCGACCGGGGTGTGGGTGCGGTCGGGTGTACACGGGATGGATGCGAAGATCGCGGCCATGGGCGTTCGGGTGCGGCGGTGGGTCTCGCTGCACGGGCTGGCGCTGAACGTGACGACGAACCTGGATCACTTTGGACTGATCGTGCCGTGCGGGCTGGCGGGGCGGCCGGTGACGAGCCTGAAGCAGCAGCTTGGGGACGGGTGTCCCACGTTTGGGGACGTCAAGGCAACGCTCGCGGGGGCGTTGAAGCGCCGGCTGGCGGAGGCGTTTGAAACGGCGTCCGAGAAGCGGGCGCGGGCGGTGTGATCGGCACGGAAAAGCTTCCGTCGTTGGGGCGTTCCGCTATGCTCCCGGCGTGAAAACCCGTGCGTTTACGTTGATCGAGTTGCTGGTGGTGATCGCGATCATTGCGCTGCTCATCAGCATTCTACTGCCGGCGCTGGGAGCCGCGCGGGCCGCGGCTCGCGTGACGCAGTGCGGCGCTCGGTTGCAGCAGTTGGGCGTCGGCGTGGGCGCGTATCTGGTGGACTTCCGGGATTACCTGCCGCAGAAGATGGGACCCCTGCCTGGTGGTGGCGAAGCGGTCATCGGTGCGCTCTTCGGAGGGAAGAAGGGGCAGCTGCCGTTTTACGGCATCGACACGATCGGGGCCGAGGGCCGGCCGCTGAACGCGTACGTGAACAGCGCCCCGGTGCCGCCGGACTCCACGGACGATGTCCACGAACTGCCCTTTTACAAGTCACCGGTGGACAAAGGCGCGGAAACGACTGGCGTGCCGATCCCGGGGCTGGACAAGACGAACTCGATGTACGACCTGGTGGGGTCGAGCTACACGCTGAATGACCACACGCTGGACGGGGAGCAGTACGCGACCCTCGTGCCGGGCGGGGGCGGCAAGATGCCCCCGGTTAACAACACCAGCCGGACCTGGATGATCGGAACGCACACGATCTACAACTACCAGGAGGGCGCGGACAAGGGCATGTACTGGTTCAAGAAGGGACTGGTCGAAGCCAACCTGCTGTATGTGGACGGGCATGCGCGGATGCGGGTGCCGGTCCCGGCGCCGGTCGGCACCGACTTCGGGAACAACACCGCGGACTACTCGTTCAGTCCTTAGAGATACGGGTAGATCATCAGCACCGCGATGTGGTTGAGGTTGGTGCCGGTCGGCGGGACCCGGACCAGCGCGCCCATCGAGTCCAGGAGCGGGTAGCTGTCGTGGGTCTGGAGTGAGATGTCGGGGCGGTGGCCGCGGATGCGGGATTGGTCCGCAAGCGCGGCGGTCACGATCGCTCCCGCGGCGTCCGTCGGTCCGTCCCGCCCATCGGTTGAGAATGTCAGCAGGGCGGCGTTGTCGATGCGGAACTGCTCGGCCGCGAGGGTCCAGGCGAGGGCGAGTTCCTGGCTTGGGCCGCCGAGGCCACCCCCACTGCCGACCGAGACGGTGGGCTCCCCGCCGAGGATGTACGCGGTGGGCCTGGAGCGCGGCGCGAGGCGCTGCGCCACAACTGCCAGGTGCTGCGCAATCGTCGCGGCCTCACCCTCGCGCCCGTACTCGACATCGTCGAGCTCAAAGCCCAGGGCCGTGGCGGCCTGGGCCACGGCGTCTACAACGAGGCGGTTGCTGGCGATGACGCGGTTGGTCACGCGTTTGAACATGGGGTCGCGTGGTTTGGGCGTTTCGACGAGCTCCCCGGCAATGCCGTTCGCGATGTGGCGTGCGACGCGCTTGAGGTGCGACAGGGCGTGCCGTTGGAGGACTTCCCCTGCATCGCGATAGGTGGTCGGATCGGGCGCGGTGGGGCCGGATGAGATCACGTCGAGCTTGTCACCCATGACGTCCGAGAGAATGTAGGCGACGAGCTTGCCGGAGGTCGAGAGGGCCGCGAGACGGCCGCCTTTGAGCTGCTCGCAGTGCTTGCGGACGCAGTTGAGCTCGTCGATGGTCGCGCCGGCGAGCTGGAGTTCGCGGGTGACCTCGGCGATGTCATCGAGCGTGAGGTCGCCGGCGGGCATGGTGAGGTGCGCGGAGCCGCCGCCGGAGATGAGGCAGAGGAGAGTCTGGTCTGGCTGCGCGGACTTCACCAGGTCACACACCGCTTGAGCGGCCGCGACGTTTCGCGCGGTCGGATAGGGGTGATCGCACGGATAGACATTCACAGGAGCACCCGCAAACTCCGCCGCGTCGCACTGGTCGGGAGGCGCGGTGATGATGCCCTTCGCAACCCGCGGACCCAGACGGAGGAGGGCCTCTAGGGCCATCGCGCGGGCGGCTTTGCCGATGGCCAGGAGGAGGACTGGGCTCGTGGGAAAGTCCGCATCATCCCAGTGCTTGGACAGGGCCGTGACGGGGTCCGCTGCCCGGAGCGCGGCTTGGATCAGCGCGGCCGCGTGATCGCGGTGCTGTTCGAAGGTGACATTGGGTGAGCTTCCCATCGACACTCCTCTCGAATCTCCACACCCGTCCTAACTCCCCAGCTTGTCCAATCGCCGTATGGCCTCCGCGATCGTCTCCGGTTTCTTACAGAACGCGAAGCGGACGAGCGGTTTGCCGAGCTCGGCGTTGTTGTAGAACACGCTTGGCGGGATCGCGGCCACGCCCACCTGCTCGATCAGGTGCTTGCAGAAAGCCCGATCGTCCGCCAAGCCGAGCCGAGTGGATACAGGCGTGTGGTCCGCCATCAGGAAGTAGGTCGCGTCGCTGGGGTAGACAGTGAGGCCGGCGCGGGTAAGCGCCGCGGCGAGCTGGTCCCGCATCTCGAGGTATAGCCCGCGGGTTCTCTCCACGGTGTCGCCCGGGTTCGCGAGCACGGCCGCCGCGCCGTGCTGGAGGGGCGTAGCTGTGGAGAACGTGTTGAACTGGTGGCACGCGCGGATGCAGGCCGTGAGGGGCGGGTCGGCGATGGCCCAGCCGACCTTCCAGCCCGTCAGGCTGAAGGTCTTGCCGATGCTGCTGAGGGTGATGGTGCGTTCCCGCATTCCCGGGAGGGTGGAGATCGGGATGTGCGGGAGCGCGGGGTTGTACGTGAGGTGCTCGTACACCTCGTCCGTGATCGCGACCGCGTTGTGCTGCTGGCAGAGGTCGGCGATGAGCTGGAGCTCGGCACGGGTGAAGACCTTGCCGGTGGGGTTGTGCGGCGAGTTAACGATGATCGCCCGCGTGCGGGTGGTAAACGCCCGCCGAAGTTCTTTCTCGTCGAAGTGGAAACCGCTCGAATCAGGCCGCAGCGCCACGAATCGAGGGTGAGCGCCCGCCATGGCCGCGCCAGCGGTGTAGAAGTCAAAGAACGGCTCGAAAACCACGACCTCGTCGCCGGGATTCAGCAGGCCCATCAGGGTGCAGATGATGGCCTCGGAGCAGCCGCTGGTCACGGTGACGCAGGCGTGCGGGTCGTAGTCGCCGTGCCCGCGTTGGGACCACTGGCGGGCAATGGCCTCGTTCAGCGGCGGGACGCCCTGCATGCGGGCGTATTGGTTGTGGCCGGCTGTGATGGCCGCGATCGCGGCGTTCTTCGCAGCGTCGGGGCCGTCGAAGTCGGGGAAGCCCTGCGAGAGGTTGACCGCGTTGTGGGCAAGCGCGAGACGCGTCATCTCCGCGAAGATGGAGGAGCCGAAGGGGAGGAAGCGATTGGCGGGGGTGAGCATGACGCGATCAGGCTCCGACTCGCTCGGGGTCGGGGAAGTCGCGGTACAGGCCCGACTTGAAGTCGGTCACCATCGAATACACAGCGCGGTGGAGCTGCTCCGTCTGGCCCTCCCGCGGAGCCACCATCGAGAAGGCGCTGTCGAGTTGGGCGAGGTTCTCTGTCCAGACCGTGACATTGAACTCACCCAGACCGTCGGGCCCGAAGCCGAACTTGCGGCGGGTGATTCGAAACCCTTCGATTTTCCCCGCGGCCTTCAGGTGGCCCAGGTAGGCATTGACGGTGGTGCAGAACTCGAGGTCCTTGTGCGACTCGCGGAGGTTGCACCACATCTGGTAGTACTGCATGACGGCAGAGTAGCGGAAAGGCGGGCTCTGAACCACAGAGCACGAGACGGGCTCTGAGGAGTGCATCTGAAGCCAGGCCCAGATGCGCTGTCGACCTCCGCGATACTCTGTGGCTGTGAGCGATGCGCCACCACAATCCAGATCCCACACCCCTCGCCGGAGGGGCCGCCTGCCGCGGCTGTGCGTCATGATCTCCGGGGGCGGGCGGACGCTGTTAAACCTGCTGACATACGTCCGCGCGGGCGAACTCGCGGCCGAGATCCCGCTGGTGATCGCAAGCCGCGAAGGAGCGGGCGTAGACCGAGCGAGAGAACAGGGCCTGCACGTCGAAATCGTGCCCGGGGTGATCCCCGCGGCACGACTCGAGGAACTTCTGAACAGGTTCGGCGTCGATTGGGTGGTGCTCGCCGGGTACCTGCTGCTGGTGCAGATTCCGCACTCGTACCGCGGACGGGTCGTGAATATCCATCCGGCCCTGCTGCCCAAGTTCGGGGGGAAGGGGATGTACGGGCGCCGGGTCCACGAGGCCGTGATCGCGGCCGGGGAACGGGAATCAGGGTGCAGCGTCCACTTCGCGGACACCGAGTATGACAAAGGCGCGGTGATCCTCCAGCGATCGTGCGCCGTATATCCCGGGGATACGCCGGAAACGCTGGCGGCTCGGGTGTTCGAGCTCGAGCAGGAGGCGTACCCCGCGGCACTCAAGTTGCTGCTGGGGCGAGGAAACAGGCTCGGCGCGGCAAGAGACGAGGGCTCGAGCAAAAGTGAGGGCGAGTGATGATGCTTCGTTTGCTTTGGATAGGCGCCGTGATGTTGGGTGTGAGTGCCACGGCCATGGCTCAGCCGGAGGTGCCGGTGCTCGATGCGCCTCCGTCGCCGAAGGCCCGAACACCGGGCGTTGAGCCGGATGAGACGACCCCCACCACCAAGGAAGCCATCGCCGAACGCGCGTCCAAACTGTCGCGCGAGTCCATTCAGGCATTCCGGCGGGATGACTACGCCAAGGCCCAGGAGCTGCTGCTCGAGCAGCTCAAACTCCAGCCTGGCAACTTCGTCGTGTACTACAACCTCGCGTGCTGCCGGTGTCTGCAAGGGGACGCGGATGAGGGGCTGCAGTACCTCGTCAAGGCGATCGAGAACGGGTTCACCGATCTTCGGCAGCTCAAGAGCGATCCGTCGTTCAATCCGCTCCGCGAGATGGAGGGGTACAAGCGAATCGTCGAGAACTGGGGCGTGGTGCTGGAGGCGCGGCGGGACGCGAACCTGCGCGGGGCCGCGGAGACCTTCAAGAAGGGTTACACGGACTCGGTCGAGCCTTCGCTGCGACTGGTGTACCGCTGCGGCTTCGATGAGCGGGCGGTGGCCGCGGCCAAGAAGGAGTTGGCCCTGATCGCGAAGTGGGGCAACGAGGAGCTGCTCGAGGGAATCCTCGACCCCGCGAAGATGGAGAACGACGCATGGGTGGTGGTGATCCTGCCGCACCGCGTGGACTTCATGAAGTGGCTGGTGGCGATGTACGGCCCGGGCGCGGCCTCGGGCAACTCGATGATCGCGGGGTCGTACGAGCACGACTCCAAGCGGCTGATCTCGATGGACCTGGGGTCCACCCTGCGGCACGAGTTCTTCCACGTGCTGCACTGGCGGGATATGACGCGGCGCGGGCAGATGCACGCGATCTGGGTCATGGAGGGGCTGTGCTCGCTGGTGGAGGACTATGACCTCAGCGAAGACGGCAAGCTCACGCTCGCGCCGTCCTGGCGGACCAATGTCGCCAAACGGCTCGAAAAACTCAGCAAGCTGACGCCCATCGAGAAGCTCGCGGCCATGAACCCGCGCCAGTTCAGCGGCGACCGCCCGCTCGCCCACTACGCCGAGGCCCGCACGTTTTTCATGTACCTGCACGCCCGTGGCAAGCTGAAGGCCTGGTACAAGGAGTACACCGCCACCTACCGCGAGGACCCCAGCGGGGCGAAGGCGATAGAGACCGTCTTGGGCAAGGACTTCAAGTGGATCAACAAGGACTACCGCACATGGGTGCGAGCGCTGCCCGAGGTGCCCGAGCAGATCACGCGCGGCATGGCGAGCTTGGGAATGGAGCTTGAGTCTGGGCGTGACGAGGGGCCGGTCGTCATCAGCGTGGATCGGCGGCGGGGCGCACCGGCCCTCAAGCCCGGCGACATCGTGACCTCAATCGACCACCGCTCGACACGGGACCTTGCGGAGCTGGTGCGGGTGCTCTCGACCCTGAAGGCGGGCGACGTGGTGACGGTCGGGTACCGGCGCGGAAAGGTCTACGGCGAGGAGACGGTGGAGCTGGTGCCGCGGTGAGGGATGAGCGACGGTGCGACAGCACGTGAGGGCGACAGAGCCGAGTCGGCGGGTCAGCCGCCGCTCTGGAGCTTCTGGTACAGCTCGTCGTCGATGCCCAGGTAATCACGCATGTGCTTGTCGTACTGAGCGGCGTCCTCGTCGCGCGAGAGGTCGAGCCGCAGCTCATTGATCACCTTGGTGCCCTGCGCGATCCAGGCGTCGAACGTCTCCTTGGTCACGTTCTCGTAGATCCAGTTGCCGACCGGGCCCTTGAAGGGCGGGCGCGACAGCTTGGTGCCGCCGCCGGGCGTGGAGCCTTGTGCCGGGCTTGAACCGTCAGAGCCCTTGGGGGCGACTTCGGGGATCGGCGCGCCGAGCGTGGTCAGGAGCTCGCCCATGGCCTTCTGAGGCATCCGGTCGCCCCGGGAGCCGGCCGACTTGTAACCGGTGGTCAGGACTTCGACCGCGCGGGCGTTGTCGCCCGCGTGCATGAGGGCGTCGCCGGCGAGCTGGTACGCCTTGCTCATCGCGGGATTCTTGTCGATGCAGCGGAGGTAGGAGGTGGCCGCGTCGGACCAGCGGAGCGCCTGGGCGTAGGCATTCCCGAGTGAGTAGTGGGCCATGTCGTTGTCGGGGTCCGCTTGGACCATGTTCTCGAACTGGGCTATCCGCTGGTTGATGTCCATGGGCCCACTGTAGGATGCGGCGTTGTACCCCTCAGAGCTCCACATCGGCCCCGCAGGATTGCGATCCTAAACTCCCGGTATGACCACCCCCCTCTCGGGCAGTGAGAACGGCCACACCGCGCAATCCAACGGCCACGGCGTGGCAATCGGCCCGGCCGATCGCCTTGCGGGACTCTCACCGAAGTCCCCCACGCGCGGCGGGTGGAACGTGGAGTACGCCCCCGCGCCCGAGACGGTGAAGGTCGCGATCAAGCCCCGGTACGAGCACTTCATCGGCGGCAAGTGGGCCGCGCCCAAGGGCAAGGGCGGGTACTTCGAGACGATCAACCCCGCGACTGAAGCGGTGCTGAGCGAGGTCGCGCAGGGGTCCGACGCGGACGTCGAGGCAGCGGTCGCGGCCGCGGAGAAGGCCCAGGAGAAATGGGCGGCCCTGCCCGGGAGCGAGCGCGGCAAGTACATCTTCCGCATCGCACGCCGGATCCAGGAACGCGCTCGCGAGTTGGCGATCCTCGAGACGCTGGACAGCGGTAAGCCGATCAAGGAGTCACGCGACGTGGATGTGCCACTGGTCGCTGCACACTTCTTCTACTACGCGGGCTGGGCGGACAAGCTCGCTTACGCGTTCCCCGGACGAGAGCCCAAGCCCATCGGGGTGTGCGGGCAGGTCATCCCCTGGAACTTCCCGCTGCTGATGGCCGCGTGGAAGCTGGCGCCGGCGCTGGCGTGCGGGAATACCTGCGTGCTCAAGCCCGCCGAGACAACGCCGCTCACCGCGTTGCGGCTGGCCGAGATCGTCGAAGAATGTGACCTGCCCCCCGGCGTGGTCAACATCCTGACCGGCGACGGCCGCACTGGCGCGGCGATCGTCGCGCACCCCCGCGTGAAGAAAATCGCGTTCACGGGCAGCACCGACGTTGGCAAAAAGATCGCTAAGGCCGCCGCGGCCTCGGGTAAGAAGCTCACCCTCGAGCTGGGCGGGAAGTCTCCCCACATCATCTTCGAGGATGCCAGCCTCGATCAGGCCGTGGAAGGGATCATCTCGGGCATCTACTTCAATCAGGGCGAGGTGTGCTGCGCAGGCTCGCGGCTGCTGGTGCAGGAATCGATCCTGCCCACGGTGATCCAGAAGCTCGAACACCGCCTCGCGTCCCTCCGCGTGGGCGACCCGATGGACAAGAACACGGACGTGGGCGCGGTGAACAGCCGGGAGCAGCTCACCCGCATCGAGCGCTACCTCTCCCTCGCCGAGGAGGAAGGCGCAAAGCGCCACGGCTGCGGCGATGAGCCCCGCGCCCCGATCGCCGGCAAGGGCTTCTGGTGCCGCCCGTGCTTCTTCAGCGGCGTGCAGCCCAGCCACACGATTTCACGCGAGGAGGTCTTCGGACCGGTGCTCGCCGTCATGAGCTTCCGCACACCCGAGGAGGCGCTGCTGCGGGCCAACAACACGCCCTACGGCCTGGCCGCGGGCGTGTGGACGGACAAGGGTTCCAAGATCTTCGAGATGGCGCGGAAGCTCAAGGCCGGCGTCGTGTGGTGCAACACGTACAACAAGTTCGACCCGGCCTCACCCTTCGGCGGGTACAAGGAATCAGGATTCGGCCGCGAGGGCGGGATCGCCGGGCTGCGGGCGTACGTCGAGGTGTAGTGGTCTCAGTCGCCGGTCTTACGCGCCCCGCCTGAACGCCATCACCGTGCTGAAGAAGCAGTGCGCCACGCCCGCGGGCTCCCACTCCTTCCGCCAGCGTTCGCTCAGGTCCCTGTCGTAGCGGAAGCCTCGCTGCTCGAACTTCGCAATCCAGTACGAAAGTGGCTGCTCGTTAACGTGGTCAGTGCTGCTGTGCGCCGAGACCGGCTCCGCGGCTGTGAGCACGACAGCGTCGCTGATCCCGGTGAGCAGGTCCACAAACCGGTCGGCGCAGGACTCGGGCAGGTGCTCCGCCACCTCGGTGCTGATCACCAGGTCGGCCCGCAAACCCTGGGGTGGAGGTGCCTTCTCGATATCGAACTGCATCACGTCCAGCCCACGCTTGCGACAGGTCGCGATGGCAGCCTCCGAGTACTCCAAGCCACGGCAGCTCGCCCCGCGAGACTGCAGTTCCACCATCAGCACGCCCGTTCCACAGCCCACATCCACGATCGACTTCGGCTTGAAGGCTTCCATGATCGAGCTGGCCATGGTCTTGGCCGAGATCTGCATGGTGGGGTCCACGAGCTGGGCGTAGTACTCCCCGTCGTAAATCTCGTTGTGCTCGGCCCCCTTCTCCAGTCCCGCGATGAACTTACGGCGGGCCCTCCGAACAGGGTCAGGGCTCATGTTGAACAGGGCCAGCCGCACCTTGTAAGGGATGGCCGCGTGCCAGGTTTTCTTCAGGGCCGAGTACAAGCTCATCCGGGGTCACTCCGTGCGGACCATTCACTAGATATCGGCACTCCGCATTCCGTGCAAGAGTTCGGGAGATAAAAGGGGCCTAAACACTGCGGCGGAGGCATCCGAGGGGAACCCCTCGGACCCGTCCAGCCACTGTAACCCATTCCAACGCCGGGGCTTCCCCCATTCTGTATACTCGCGTCCGTGGAGGGGACCCAGCTCATCGCGACTCGGACCACCACGCGCCTGCTGGACGCGTTGAAGGATCACTCCAACGAACTGGCTTGGGCCCACATCGATCAGCGCTTCCGACCGGTGATCATCGGCCTGGCTCGCCGCCTCGGGCTGCGCGAGAGTGAGGCGGACGAAGTTGGGCAGCAGACCCTCAGCGAGTTCGTCAAGGCGTACCGCGAGGGCCGGTACGACCGCACGAAGGGCCGGCTGTCCTCCTGGATCCTGGGCATCGCCCATCACACCTCGCTCAAGGTGCTCCGCAGAGCGCGACGTGACGGCGGCTCGACGTGGCTTGAATCCGTCCCAACGGACCCCGAAGGACCACAGCTCCGATCAATCTGGACCGACGAGCGCGACCGGAGCATCCTGGACCGGGCCCTCGCGGTCCTACGGGATGAGTCTGCCGTGGATGACCGGACCCTGCTCGCCTTCGAGCTCGTCGGCCTCCGTGGCGTCCCCGCGGCGCAGGTGGCCGAGCAGTGTGGCATGAGTGTGGACCAGGTGTACGTGGCCAAGAACCGCGTGACAAAGCGTCTCCGCGGCCTGGTCGCCGAGCTCACCGAAGCCTTCGAGGCCGACTCGTGAACCCCGTTCTGCCGCGCGGCTCTCAACCCCGATCCGCCCGCGACCGTCTCACATTCTTAGATCCGGTGCAAGACGCCGGAGCCAATGAGCAACTCAGGTAGGAGGAGGTTGCACGGACGTGTCGCTGCCCAGAACAGCCCCGCATGCCCCCGGCTCACCCCCACCGCTCAGCGGCGGGCGAGCCGGCGCCTGCGCGAGCCTGGAGACCATCGAGCGGCACGCCGCGGGCGAGACGGTGCCGGCGGATGTCGCGGCCCACATCGAAGGGTGCCCGACCTGCCGCGAGCACCTGACCGATGCACGCGAGGACCTCAAGTTCCTGACCCGGGCACGATCCCTAACCACCGAAACGCTGGCCCCTGAGGGAATGCCCCGAATCGCAGGATACGGACACCTCCGGGCCCTGAGCCAGGGCGCACAAGGCACCGTGTACCGAGCTATTCAGGAGAGCACCTCGCGCGAAGTCGCGATCAAGGTCCTGGCCAAACCGGGCGGATTGGGATCTTCGCGCCAGCAGGCCCGGGCGGAGCGGGAAGCCGAGATCGCCGCGCGGCTGCGGCACGCCAACATCGTCACCGTGTATGAGTCGAGAACCCTGTCCGACGGACGCAAGGCCGTCGTCATGGAGTATGTCGACGGCTGCCCGATCGACGCGTGGCAATCCCCCGCGCCCGCTGAAGCGGATCGCCAACGGGAGGTGCTCCGCGCCTTCATCGACGTCTGCAACGCGATCCACCACGCGCACCTCAACGGCGTCATCCACCGCGACCTCAAGCCTGACAACATCATCGTCAGCGGGCGCGATCAGGGCCAACGTCCCCGCCCGGTCGTGCTCGACTTCGGAATCGCCAAGGCCGGCGGCATCCAAGCCACCATCACCGGTGAGTTTGCAGGGACCCCGGCGTACGCGTCGCCGGAGCAGGTCGCGGGCAAGCCGGAGGATGTTGACGCGCTCACCGACGTGTACTCGCTGGGAGTGATCCTGTACCGGCTGCTCTGCGGGGCCATGCCCTACGAGGTTGGCGGATCTATCTTCGAGATCGCCCGCATCATCACGCAGGTTGAACCCGAGCCGCCCCGCAAACACGTGCCCGGCCTCGCGACAGACCTGGAGTCCATCGCGACGCGGGCCCTCCGGAAGGAAAAGACCCTCCGCTACCAGTCCGCCGCCGCCCTCGCCCAGGATGTCGAGCGGTACCTCGCGGGTGAGCCCGTGGAGGCGCGGAGCGGGTCGGGGTGGTACCTGCTACGGAAAGCCGTGCTGGTCAACCGGCGGAAGCTCGGGTGGGCTGTCGCGTTCGTGGTCGTCCTTCTCGCGGCGACAACGACCGTTCTCGTCAGCCTCTCCAACGCGGCGCAGAGCGCCGCCGCCGCCGCGGCGCAGCAGCGATCGGCCCAGCAGGAATCCACCCGCGCACGGGCCGTGACCGAACTCCTGCGGGCGGCGCTCCCGAACTCAGACCCCGCCCGCCCCGAACTCGACCGAATCTCCGGGCAGGGTTTCAGTCGTCTGTACCTGCGGCTGGAGACCGGCGCATTCGCGAGCGACCCGGAACTGGACCAGGCCTTGCGCCGGCTGTGGGGCGGCGTTTATACCGGGCTTGGGCAGGGCAAGGCTGCGGGAATGGTGGAGTACGCCGAAGTCTCCCTCCGCAACGGGCTGGTCCGGCTCCGCACAGAACACGGCAACGAGCACCCGGCGGTCGCCTCCACCATGCACGAGCTCGCGGGCGTGCTGCTTGTGCGAAAGCGGTATCCAGAGGCGGAGGAAGTATGCCGCCAGGCGCTCGCGATGCGCCAGCGGCTGCTCGGGGAGAAGTCCCTTGCGAGCGCCGACTCCCGGGCTTTGCTGGCCCGTGTTCTCCAGTCGGCTGGAAAACCCGATGACGCAGTGCGCGAGGCGGACGTGGCCATCGCGATGTACACGGCCTCACCCCCAGCCGAGGCGGACATCCCCGTCGCCGCCATGATGGCGCTCAAGGCCCGCGTCCTGCTCGACGCCAAGGAACCCCGCGGCAGCGAATCGCTCTTGCGGGAAGCGCTCGTACGCCGGCTTCGCCACCTGCCACCCGAGGACGCTGATCTCAACGCCTCACTCTCGGACGCGGCAGATCTCGTTGAGCAGTGCCCCGACTGCGACCTCGCCAAGGCGATCGGCGCGGTGTGGGTTTCTATGGGAGGCAAGACCCTGGCCGCGGGCCTGCGGGACGACCTGCCACGGCTTCGCTCGTTTGGCGCGGCGCTGCCGTTCGAAGTGACGACCCAGCAGAAGACCCGTGCCCTGCTGAACCTGGTCGCACTCCAGGAGAAGCTGCTCGGCCCCGATGACGTAGCGATCGTTGGCACGTTGATCGCGATTGTTCGGGCCGCCGAAGGCGACCGCGAGCCTCAAATCAAGGTCGATGCGGCGCTCCGGGCGGCAAGGATCCTGGAAAAGAAGTTCGGCCCCAACGACTTCACCGTCCTCATCTGCATCGAGGAAGCCGCCTCTGTGTTGGGCTTCATCGGGCGTGCCGCGGAAGCAGTCGTCCTGGAGCGGCGGGCCCTGCAAATCTGGGATTCCGTGCCCGAGCACGCGCGCGACAAACTCCTGGTTGCCAACGAGCAGCGGTACATGGCGTGGTTCATGGCGCTCGCGGGGCAGTATGAGGAATCAATCGCGGAGAACCAATCGACCATCCAGCGGCTGGCCAGCGCGGTCGGTCCTCGTCACCACACGATCACCCTCAGCCGCGCGATCATCGGATACTGCCACGGGCAGCTGGGAAGGCTCGATGAGGCCGACCGGCTCACCGCCGCCGCCATCGAGGAGGGCAAGGCCCTACCCGCGATGCCGCGTGACGTCCGGACCAACGTCGCGTTCCTGCGTGGGCACGTCCTCCGCAAGCTGGGGCGACACGAGGAGTCTCTCGCCCTGCTTCAGCCGCTCTGGGAGCCGGACATCCGTTCCCAGCACGTGGACTTCCAATGGCGACGCGAGTATCTGGAGGACATGGTCGAGAACTGCCGGGCTCTGGGCGACCCCTCGGGGGTGGAGTGGTGGCGCGCGGCCGCGGGCCGGCCGACGAGCCAGTGAAAGAGGGCCCGGTGATCGGGCCCTTCGGTGCGGCATCTTCGAACCGTTACTACTTGCGGCGACGCTTGGTCCCGACAAGCATCAGGCCCACGCCCGCCATCGCCGCGCCCGAGGGCAGCGGGATGTTGATCAGCGGCTGCGGCACCATGATGAGCTGGTCCTGGGCGTGCGAACCCGACTCGGTCTTGAGGTTGAGAACCCGGACGTCGCCCAAGCCGACCCACGTGCCGGTATTCACGGCCGCGTTGGCCTCGTTGTAGAGCTGGAGCGCCTTCCCGGACAACGAGGAGGAGGACTCCTGCTCAATGAACCAGATCGCCGTCTGGAGGGCGTTGGCGTCCGACACGCGGCTGCTGCCGGTGCCGTAGTTGTACGAAGTCGTCAGCGTGCGGGTGATGAAGCTGTGGTAGAGGTACGCGGTACGGGGATCGAGCGGGTCGGTGTACCCGCCATCGTTACCACCAGCGTAGTTGGAGTTTGAGGCCGTGGTCTCGACGTTCACATAGGCCCTGTAGCTGGTGCCCATCGTGATGTTCTCGCTGCGCTCAAGGCAGAAGGTCTCCCAGAGACCCGGCGCGGCCGCGACAGGGCCCTCGAACACGCTTCCCGTGCTCGCCACGGCCCCGCCCGTGAAGTCGGCCTGGGCCACGGCCCGGAACTCGCCCCCGGCGGTGCTGCCGAAGCTGTTGTAGATCTTGACGTGGCCGACAGAAACACCCGCGGCCAGGGCTGCGGAGGACGTCAGGAGTGTGGCGGCAGTAATAGCGAACGCCTGGAAGGAGTGCATCGGGTGACCTTTCTTGTGGTGAGCGGTTGAGCGCCCGCAGGTCATAGCACTCCGGCGGCCTGAATCTGACGGCGTTTACCCTGAATTTGCAGCCTGATTCATAGAGCGGGTTCGATAACCTCCGCGCGTGGGCCATCAGCGGATCAGGGCCGTCACAAGCCGAACTGCCCGGTCCACGGCCGCATTGCCCCGATCCGCCCTCGCCAACGCCAGCGCCCGCCGACACTTGTCCCTGGTGTCCGCGAGCTTTTCCTTCTGGAGCTCTTTGGGCTGCGTGATCACATCGCAGTAGTTGTCGTAAACGTCCGCGAGCTTGATCAGGCGGGCACGCCAGTCGGAGTTGGCGAGCCGCGCGTCATACTCCTCCTCGCGGGCGTCCTCCGGCAGGGCCATATTCTTCGTCAGCGCGGCCACGATGTCCGCGACCTCGCTCCCAAACCGCTGCAGAAGGTCCTCGTAGTCCGTTGTGGTGTCCTCGATGGTGTCGTGCAGCAGGGCGGCCGTGATAACCGTTTCCTCGTCACAGCCGAAGAGCTGCGCAACGGTCATGCTCACGCGGAACACGTGCGACACATACGGCGTCTTTCTGTCTTTGCGGATCTGGTGGCGGTGGGCGTGAGCGGCGAACGCCGCGGCCTCCTGCCACATTGGACGCTGGCTGGACTTCGTGGACGGGGCGGACGCACGGCGAGCCTTGGACATGCGGTGTCCTTTCGTCGCACCCTAGGCTGACGGATCATCAGGTTCCACAGGTTTCAGTGGCGTGGTCAGTGGACCACGCGTGCCCGGGCGGGATTGCCGCCGTGCTCATCAAACATGACAAGCTCATTGCCTTCAGGCTTCAGCCAGGCCGAAGGGATGAAGTAACGGTCCTGACCGGGGACTGCCTTCCCGTCGGCGGTTGCGACGAAGTAGCGGCCCAGGTGCCGACCGTTGATGTAGATCTGGCCCTTGGTCATGCCGTGGGGCTCAAGGTAGATCGGCTGGTCGGGCTTGTCGATCGTGAAGGGGGCCTTCCACCACGTGGGCATGTGGGTGTTACGCGGCGTCTTCGCGGCGGCGTACATCGTTGCGCCCGGCTGCTCCCACTTCGCGAAGGACATATCGGCTTCAGCAGTGAGCGAGCCCTCCACGTCGTAGAAGTGGACGGTCCCGGCGAGGGCTTCCATCTCGTCGTCGAGCTCGGCGTGGGGCACGAGGGCGAGCTGCACCGTGTTGTTGCCGCGGGCGAGCTGATCCTCGGGAATCACAACGTGCGTCGGGCCCGTGCGATCGATGTAGCCGATGGGCTTGTCGTTGAGCACCAGGAGCGCAGACTGCGGCGGGGTTGGCAAGTGGACCACGATGGCGGACTTCTTGCGGTGCGCGAGCGTCCACGTCAGCCGGTCGGGGCTGGTCGCGTCGCCCTCGCTGATCTCCCAGAGGGGAGCGCGGAAGGCGAGGACGTTGATCGGTGGCGCGCTGGCGATCTTGGCCTTCCCCGCCTTGAGGTTGGTGACCTCCAGGATGTCCCCGAAAAGCCCCTTGCCCTCACCCAGGTTGGCGCCGCCCGCAAAACGGCCCATGTTCTCGGCCAGGATCACGAGCTGCTGCGGGCTCTTCTTGACCTGCACCACGGCCTCCGGCGCCGCGCCGGGGCCCACGCCCGCGATGCCCGCCAGCTTCCCATCGCAGAAGATGTGCAGGCGGTCGCCCGCGAAGGGGAACATGAGGTGCGCACGCCGTGCGCCGTCGCCCTTGTAGTTGATCCGGTACCAGCCGTACCCGCTGGGGCTGCCCAGCCGCGTCAGGTCCGCGGGCCCGTCGATCGCCGCGAAACGCGGGCTGGTCCCGTCGATGTAGTCCTCGGCGCCAACGAACGACCAATGGCCGATCGCGAGCTTGTCGTGAGCGGGCTTGCTGCGGGTATGGTGCGGCGCGGAGACGGGCTTGCTCTTGCCGTCCATGCCGAACCGGAGAGCCTTGACGCCGTGCAACGGCACGGGGTGCCCATCGGGAGCGAGGGTCTCGAGGCCGACGTACACCGCATCGTCCGCGAAGAACACGGAGTCGATGGTCTCGTCATTGACGAGGACGACCGTCAGCCCTTCGTGCTCGATCACCGCGGGTGCGGAATCGCTGGGCACCACGGCCTCCATCGGCGAGCCATTCACCGAGAGCTGCGCCACCGCTCCGCCCGGGCCGTAGCACACCAGGGTCTGACCGACCGAGCCCATCGCGCACAGGTTGGAGTAGTCCAGCCGACCGCGAGCGGAAATGTTCACGTCGAAGAGGCACCAGACCACCGACTGCTCACCGAAGGGCACGTCGATGGACGAGCCATCGGGCAGGAGAAGCGGTACTGGCCGCTTATCGACGCCCAAGGGATCGCCGAAGACAAACGCGACGCCACCCTGGGGACCGAACGAGTGCAGCACGGCCGGGGGCAGGGGGAGTTCCCCGTGCTTGCCCTTCTTGTGGCCGTTGGACTGCGCTTCGGTCGGCTGGACTGAGATGGGCTGGTAGGAAACGTCCAGATTCGAGAAGACCCGCCCGAACCGGGACGCCGCGTGGGCGATCCGGCGGACTGCGTTGTACGCCGGAGTGTGCCGACCCGCGGCGTCAATGATCGCCCCGTGGTCGGCCGTGGTCGTCGCAAAGCTCTCGGGACCGTCCGTGAGACGGCCGGCTGAGAATCCGAAGTTCGTGCCGCCGCAGAAGGTCGAGAGATTGAACTGGCCGCCACCCGCCAGCACTTCCGCCAGCCGACGCTGGATCGTCCACCCGTCAAGCGTCGGGTCAGGATCGCGTCCCCACGCGCCCGCCCGAGCCAGCGGCAAGTCGATCACCACGCGGGGCGACGTCGGACGGACGGACGCCAGCTGCCGCATGGTGGCCAGCAGGTTGCTGTTCCCCGCCCAACCGTCGATCTGGCCTTCGACCCCCTGCCAGAGGTTGTTCGAGTTCACGAGCGGGACATTGAGGCCCGCCTCGCGGATATAGCGGGTAAGTTCGCCGAGGTAGGAGTTGGCCAGCGTCTCATGCCCGCAGGTCCATTCGCTCTCGCACTGGAGCAGGAGGATGGGACCGCCCGTGCCGGGAGCGGTCACCTGCCAGCCGCGGATCTGGTCCGCGACGGCCGTGATGAACCGGGAGCACGCCTCGAGGAACGGGCCGCCGGTGGTACGGAGGGCCGGGGTGTCCTTCTCGCGAAGCCAGGCGGGCAGGCCGCCAAAGTCGAATGCGGAGTCAACAAACGGCCCAACGCTCAGGATGCAATACATCCCGGCCTTGCCGACGAGGTCGACGAAGTGCCGGAGGTCGTTGTCGCCGTTGAAGTCGAACTTGCCCGGGCGGGGCTCGTGCCGATTCCAGAGGACCGGGGTTTCAATGGTGTTGAGGCCCGCCAGCTTTGCCTGATGGATGCGATCGGCCCACGTGTCCCGCGGGAGCCGGGCGTACGCCACGCGCCCCGACGCGAGCCAGACGCGGCGGCCATCGATCATGAAACTGCGCCCGTCGTGGGTTACAGAGGGCATCCGAGGCAGAACCCCGTTCTATAAAAACTGGTGGCCGCGTGGCTACGCCCTCGCGACCCCCGTTTATGGCCTATGCCGAAGGGGTCAAGGATAGGAATGCAGGGCGGGAACCGCAATTCCGGCGGCGTAGATAGGCGTTCAGGCCCTATAACAACCGCGATTGCAGGCCGCTAACGCGGGTCGTGGGCTGTAATTTGTAGGTCCGTTTTCCAAGATCACGGCTCGTAGGGCGGAGACCGATCGCCGGCAGCTGCCCCAAGTAGGGGGATTAGCAAGCGATCCCCGAAAGGGAGACAGGCTGATCGAGCACGCTCCGCGAGTAGACCTCGTGGAACTCCCAGCGTTCGCCGATCTTGATCGACACCTTGCCGGTCGATTGCCGTGAAAGGCCGACTCGCTCAGCCAGCCGGATGCTCGCCGTGTTCGATGGCATGATCGCGGCGTGGACCTTATGGAGCCCCAGCCCGGCGGGCAGATCGGCCAGCGCGTAATCCAGCATGGCCGCGACGCCCTCGTACCCGAGCCCCTGCCCGATGGCGTCCGCGGAAAGCCACCAGTTGGCATCGGCCTCGAAGGTAAGACCCCGGGCGATCGAGTTGAGGTTGAAGCAGCCGGCGATCCGGCCCCCATCAAGGACGCCAACCCGGCGCCAGGCGGTGCCCCGCTCATCCCCCACGCGGCAGACTTCAAGATGGCGGGCGAACAGCGTCCCGTCGGACTCGCCATCGCGGTGCAGGCAGGAGTGCCGGCAGAGGTGCTGACGGCTCAGGGCGAGTATTCGGATGTACTCCGCCCGGTCGCTCTCGCGGAGCGGCCGTAGGACCATGCGAGCGGTTCGGACGAGGCCGGGCGCATGAACTTCGACTGGGCGGAATGCCGGGGGTGCGAACGGAAGCGTTGCGCGGGTGGACCTGGACACCAACAGACTCCTGCTCATTGGAGGCATGTTCTTGGAGAAACAGACCTCGCGATATCGGTCTAAACCTGAACTGAAGGCGATTTTCTCGCGTGATGGCTCGCGGGGGATCTTCCGGGGCGGGTTGCTGAACCGGGCTCGGGAGGCGACACTGCGACCATGCACGCCGGCGTGAATGTGTACTTGACCGGCGACCGCGTCGCCCGGTTTTTCGATGCCAGGCACACACCCCGCCCGCTGCCACCCTTCCCGGGGTACCTGACTCAGCCCCGGAAGACCGGCGATCTGCCGTTGGGGTTCCCGATCCGGGTGAAGTTCACGCGACGCCGGGGCCGGAGCGTGATCGAACTGGTGAACGCTCCCCGATCGCACTTCTACGCGACTGGTGAGCAGGCGGGGAGTCTGCTCCGAAACGGCACCCGCAAGGTGCTCTGGAACACCGACAGCTACGGATACTCGGACAAGACTCGGAGCCTGTACCAGTCGCACCCCTTCGTTCTGGGTCTCCCCCAGGGGCGCGCACCGCAACGCGTCCGAGCCTTCGGCATTATTGTCGAGACGACCCACCGCTGCACTATCGACTTGACCGCCCCGGGACGGGTGCGGTTCGAAGTCGAGGGCCCCAGTCCTCCCGTCACGGCGATCCTCCGAGACACTCCACAAGACGTGGTCACCACGCTCGCGGACCTGACGGGCAAGATGCAGATGCCGCCGCGATGGGCATTGGGGTACCACCAGTGCCGCTACACGTACGAGCCCGACACGCGCGTGCTCGAGGTTGCGAGGAAGATGCGTGAGCGGTGGATCCCCTGCGACTGTCTCTGGCTCGACATCGATGTCATGGACGGGTACCGCAGCTTCACCTTCGATCCGAAGAAGTTCCCCAGCCCCGCCTCTCTCGTGCGCGAACTCCACGAGCAGGACTTCAAGGTCGTGTGCATGGTGGACCCGGGCATCAAGGTGGATGAGGCCTACCCGGTGTACGCGTCGGGGCGCGATGGCGATCACTTCATCCGCACCGCCGCGGGCGAGGAATACCACGCCAAGGTGTGGCCTGGCCCCTGTGCCTTCCCCGACTTTACCGCCGCGCGGACGCGCCGCTGGTTCACTGGCCTCTACCCCCACCTGCTGAGCATCGGCGTTGACGGCGTGTGGAACGACATGAACGAGCCCGCGGTTTTCGGGGTCCCCAGTAAGACCATGCCCGAGGAGAACCGGCACGCCGGAGACGAGGAACTCGGCGGCCCTGGCGAGCACGCCCAGTACCACAACATCTACGGCATGCAGATGGCCCGCGCGTCTCTCGACGCCCTGCGCGAGCACTCGCCGCAGCGGCGCCCCTTCCTCCTCACCCGCGCGGGATTCCTCGGTTCGCAGCGGTACGCCGCGATGTGGACGGGGGACAACCGCGCCACCGAGGCCCACTATCGATGGACGATCCCCATGGTGCTGAACTTGGGGCTTTCGGGCCAACCCTTCAGCGGGCCGGACATCGGCGGGTTCGTCGGCGACACCGAGCCCGAGCTCTTCGCACGCTGGATGGGCGTGGGCGCGCTCCTGCCCTTCTGCCGGAGCCACAAGGACAAAGGCACGAAGGACCACGAGCCGTGGGCAATGGGCCCCGAGGTCGAGCGGGTGTGCCGGCTCGCGCTGGAGCGGCGGTACCGGCTGCTCCCGTACCTGTACACCGTGTTCGAGGAGGCCGCGCGGACGGGGCTGCCGGTCGCGCGGCCCGTCTTCTTCGCGGACCCCGCCGACCCGCGCCTGCGGAGTGTTGATGACGCTTTCCTGCTGGGGCCTGACGTGCTGGTCGTGCTCCCGGGCGATCGGGCGTTTAATCCGCTGGGCGTTCACTGCTTCCGAGGTTGGAAGCCCTTCGAGCTCACCGCGCCCGACCCGCTGCTCCCTCACTGCTACCTGCGCGCCGGTGCCATGCTGCCGGTGGGCCCGGTGCTGCAGCACACGGCGCAGGAGTCCACGCTGCCCCTCACGCTCTTCATCAACCCCGACGCCGGCGGTCGCGCCGAGGGAAGGTTGTACGAGGACGACGGGGAATCGATGGGCTACGCCCGGGGCGCATTCCGCGTGACGCGCTACCGCGCGGAGTGTGGGGCCTCGGGGCTTCGGGTTGACATCGTGATCGAGCACGACGGGTTCGACGCACGGCCGCGCGGCGTTGAAACCGTGCTCCTGTAGAAGCCGAGCCTGAGCGAGTCTTCGAGCGAAGTCTCGGATCGTGCGCCACGGGTGCCTGATCCGAGACTTCGCCCAGAGCGGCTCAGTCTCGGCTTCATCAGGGCCCCTCACACCTTCTTCGCCAGTTCCTCGACCTCCGCCCGCCGGGGCATGCTCGGCAGCGCCCCGGCCTTGGTCGTCGCAAAGGCCCCCGCCACCGTCGCGGTCTTGACCGCCTCTTCCACCAGCCGGAACTCCTCGTGGCTCTTGGTACGGATGGCCGCGTGGACCGGGCCCCAGCACGCGGCGAGGGCACCGCAGAACGCGTCGCCAGCGCCCACCGTGTCCACCGCCTGCACCGGGATCGCGGGCATCCGCCGCGGCCGCCCCTTGTGCGCCAGGATCGCGCCGTGCGCCCCCTGCGTCAGGATCACCGTCGGCGCGCCCAGGTCCGGCAGCCGCAGCGCCAGCCGGGCCGCGTCGATGGAGGGGTCCATCGCGAGCATGATCGCGGCCTCGGTCTTGTTCACCACTAGCACGTCCACCATCTTGATGAGCTCGGGGGGCAGGATCCGCGCCGGGGCCGCGTTGAGGATCACCGCCCGCCCCGCCCCACGCGCGATCGTGATCGCCGCCGTCACCGCCGCCGTGGGCACCTCCAGCTGCACCAGCAGCACACCCGCCGCCTCGATGGTCGTCCTCGCCGCCTCGATATCCGCGGCCGTCAGCGACGCATTCGCACCCGGCGACACCACGATCGTGTTCTCGCCCCCGTCGGCCACCGTAATCAGCGCCAGCCCTGTGGGGTGCTGCTCGGCTTCGCGGGTCAGGAGGCGCGTGAGGTCCAGTCCCTCGGCTTCCAGGGCCGCCCGCAGCTTCTGCCCGTGCGGGTCATCACCGATGCACCCCACCAGCGCGACCCAGCCTTCACCCGCCAGCATCCGGGCCGCGGCCACCGCCTGGTTCGCGCCCTTGCCGCCCGGGAATGTCCGGTAGTTGCCGCCGAGCAGGGTTTCGCCCGGCGTGGGGATGCGCGGGGCACGGACCACCAGGTCCATGTTCAGCGATCCAACCACGCACACGGAGTGCTGTGCCATTCCCAAAGCTTATCGGGGGCGGGGTGAGCGTGTGTCGCCCCCCCACCCCCGACTTGCGCGTGACTGATCCTGACTGAACCTGTCCACAATCTCAGCAGTTGCCGCCGCCGAGGACCCGGAAGAAGGCCTCGATGTCAGCATCGGTGCCGAAGTCGCCGTCGGCGTTGAAGTCCGACGTTCCACAGAGCGGGCAGCAGTTGCCGCCCAGGCAGGCGAAGAAGGCCTCGATGTCCGCATCGGTGCCAAAGTCGCCGTCGTTGTTGAAGTCCGACGTCCCGCAGGTGCCCTGGCAGGCCAGGACCATCGTGCCCGACCCTGTCGCGCCCTGGTACCCGCCGATCCGGATCAAGTACTGCTGGTTGTTGTCCGCGGGGAACTCCAGGTAAGACCGGGTGTTGCCGCAGACCAGTGTCGAGTCGTCGTTGCAGGCGATGGCCGTGCCGGGGTTCGTCGGGCAGGAGCCGGTGTAAACCGCGACCTTGCTGTCGTAGGCGCTGTTGCAGAGGTTGATGGACGCGATGCCGTCGCAGGTGGGTGTGTAGCTGTACCACACGTCGGACCCGACCTGGTTGTACCCGAAGAAGTTGCCGACCGTGGGCTCGGCGGGGCCGTCGGTCACGGCCCCACAGGTGCCGTAGCTATGGCTGCCGTCCGTGACGCTGATGGCATTGGCGCACAGGTCATTGGCGGGCGGGAAGTAGAAGGAGTTGATGGTGAAGTTGCCGGCCGTATTGTTGAACCCCGCGACGCGGACCTTGAAGGTCTGGCCCGCGACGGCGTTGAAGATGAGGGCAGAATCGCGGACGGCGCCGTCGTCGTTGCGGCTGCATGTTCCGCCAGTGGCGTCGTCGTTGCACAGGATCTGGTTGCCGGTGGTGCCGGGGCAGGCGGGGTAGAGCGCGAGCACGGTGTCCAGGCCGGCGTCTTCGCCGCCGGTGTCGTGTGTGCCGCAGGTGGTGATGCCAATGGTGCCCGTGCAGGGGGCCGTGAAGTTGTACCACACGTCCTTGGAGGCCGAGGACGTCCCGCAGGTCGCGACACCATCGTTGGTCGCGAGCGTGGTGGAGCCGTTCTGGGAGACGCCCAGTGTCAGGGTCGCCGCGTTCGCGCAGGAGTTATTGGAGGGGATCAGGCCCGCCGAGCCCGCGGTCGGTCCGGCCATCGTCTTGTTGCTGGCAAAGCCCTGGTCGGTCTCGATCCAGTAGTAGTACGTCGTGCCCACGGCAACCGTGTTGTCGTCAAACTGGAAAACCGTGCCCGGCTGGCTGGTTCGCAAAGTCGCCGTGGCACGGCTGTTGGTGGTGCTGCGGTAAAGCTTGTAGGGCCCGCCGCCGGGGACTTCGGACCACGTCACGCGGATCGTGTTGGCGAACGCATTGTCGGTCGCGGCGATGGTCGGGTGCGAGTCGCCGCGGATAGTGAGGGTGTACGCCTGCGTGCCCGTGACGGCACCCAGCGGGCGCACACGGACGTAGAAGTCGCCGGCGGGGAGGAGGATGCCGGACAAGGTCTCGGGCTGCCCGGCGGGTGCCGAGAACTCGTGATCCCAAAGCGTCGTGCCGTCGGGACCGAAGACCTCGAACCACAGGTCACCCATCGTCGCCGAGTTGGTTGCGGTCGGGGCCGCGACGCAGACATCGGTCTGCTGGTTGAGGTTCTGGGTCTGGCCGAGGGGCGTGACCGTAATGGTGGACAGCACGTTGCCCACGGCGATGCCCTTGAAGACGTCCATGTCGCTGGAGGTCACACTGGTGAGCGAGCCCTGCGCAACCGCGGGCTGCACCTGGCTGATGTTGGCCGTGACGCCCACCTGCGAGAAGCCGAAGAACGTAGCCTCGGGGGCGGTGTCGTTGGGCTCGAACTCATCGGCGTAGAGCCACTGGCCGCCGCGGATGTCGTCATGCTGGGGGCCGTCGAAGGCGGTGGTCAGGAAGGGCTCCATGAGCTTGGTCCCGTTGGCCGGGCACACGTGCCGGATGCCGACCGCGTGGCCGAGCTCGTGCATGATGATGTTGCGCATATAGCGGTAGTCGTTCGCTGCCGTGCCCCACGCCTCGGCGGAGTCCAGCACCATGTTGCCGGTTCCACCGCCCGAGCCCGGGTAGTAGGCGTACGCGAGGACCGTGTTGGCCCCGTCCATGGCGTGAGCGCCGATGCGGATCGTTCCGCGGACAGCGCTCGCCTGCGAAGAGAAGCTTGCCCCGTCGTCCCAAGGGTTCGCGCCGTTCGTCACCCGCACGAAGTTGATGCCCGTGAGCCCCGACCAGCGGTCGAAGCACTGCTCGAACACTCCAATCCACACCGCGCGGTTCGCGGCCCCACCGAACCGGGAATCCAGCGTGGCGAACATGTTGCTCGGTGCCGTGGGATCGCCCACCTCCGCGTCGCCGGGGATGGAGACCCCGTCGGGCATGAAGCTCCAGGTGATGGTTGTCGGCTGACCCTGAGTCCCCCACTGCGTCCCGCTCGTGAAGTACCGGGGGCCGTACGGCCCTTCGACCGACATCATCCCGCGCTGCTCAAGTCGGAGCATCTGCTCCACCGTCGGCGGGTGTTCGCGGTCATAGCACGCAACCGGGAATCGGAACTCGGGGTCGACCCCGGGGATCAACGGCCGGGTGGTACCGTCCGAGAACACGAGCGACGCGGGAGTCGGCGTGCCCGGGTCCACACAGCCAACGATCTGCCCGCTCGCCACCATCGAAACGCCGCAAATCGCCGTCATTGTCGCGTAACTGCTCAGTCGCATTTCCGATTCTCCAAGTACGAATAGGTGACCGCGGGCTCCTTAGAATCGAAACTGACCCGGAGCGAGCCGCGTATCCGGGTGTCATCCGAAACACCGCGGCCGCGTCTGTCACGATTTTTGAGGGGGACGACACAAAGCGTGAGTGGGACTTCCGCCATCCGTACCGGGCAGGTCACCCTTCTGCTGGAAACCGCGGCCAAGGGTGGCGATGCGCTCGCCCAGGCCTCGGCCGCGCTCCTGCCCCTGGTCTATGACGAGCTGAGGGCGCTGGCACGCCAGCACCTGTCCCGAACTCCCGCTGGCAACACCCTCCAACCGACCGCCTTGGTCCACGAGGCGTTCATCAAGCTGCTGGGCTCGAGCGCAGATTCCGCGGGCTGGACGAGCCGGCGGCACTTCTTCGGGGCCGCGGCCAACGCGATGCGGAACATCCTGGTCGACCAAGCCCGTCGGAAGTCGTCGGTGAAGCACGGCGGAGATCGCGACCGCCTCTCGCTCGAAGAGGCGCAGCCCGTGACCGACCTGCCGATCACGACGCCCCCGGCCCGGCTGCTGGCACTCGACCAGGCACTCGCCGAGCTCGAGCGGGCAAACCCGCGCCAGGGCGAGATCGTCATGCTCCGGTTCTTCGCCGGGCTCACCGCCGAACAGACGGCTCAGGCACTCGGCGTCTCGCAATCGACCATTGACCGCGAGTGGCGGTTCATCCGCGCTTTCCTCCACACGCGAGTCAAAGGCTTCGACACGGACGCCCTCGACAAGGCGGCGCTGTAATGAACACGGCAACCATCCGCCTCGCCGACGAGATCTTCCAGCGGGCGGCGGACCTGCCATCCGTGGAGCGGGCGGCGTACCTGGTCCGGGCGTGCGGATCGGATGCGGCGCTCCGTGAGTTCGTGGAGTCGCTGATCTCAGAGCACGACACCTCAGGGGCCGGGCTGCTCGATCAACCACTGATCGCAGGCGCCGCGAGCGAGTTGTCGATGCAGGTGCCCGTCAGGATTGGGCCGTACGAGGTGATCCGGGTGCTGGGTGAGGGCGGGATGGCCGTGGTCTATGAAGCGCGGCAGCAAAACCCCAGCCGCACGGTGGCCCTCAAAGTCCTTCGACCCGGCGTCGTCAGCTCCGAGCTACTGCGCCGGTTCCAACACGAGATCCAGGTGCTCGGACAGCTCCAGCATCCGGGTATCGCGCACATCTACGAGGCGGGGATCGCGCCGTTGTCGCACGGCGCGGGTGCCCATCCGCAGCCGTACTTCGTCATGGAGCTGATCCGCGGCCACACGCTCACCGCCTACGCCACTCGTCATGGCTTGAGCGACCACGACAAGATGGAGCTGGTCGCGAAGGTGTGCGACGCCGTGCAGTACGCGCATCAGAAAGGCGTGATTCACCGGGACCTGAAGCCGGGCAACATCTTGGTTGAGGATGAGGAAAGCCCCAAAGCGATCGGTGAGTCTCGCGACGGAGTCTCAACTCCAGCATCCACAACCCGAACACCAGCCAGGGCCGCTCAGCCCAAGGTCCTGGACTTTGGCGTCTCACGCATGGCGGATGCCCCCGCGACCATGAACACCGAGGCCGGCCGGCTCATTGGCACCCTTGCGTACATGAGCCCCGAGCAGGTCAGCGGAGACGTCAACGAAACAGACACCCGTTCAGACGTTTATGCCGTGGGCGTGATCCTGTACGAAATGCTCACTGGGACCTTGCCGTACAGCGTCGGCCAGTGTCCGCTGCCCGAGGGCGTGCGGCGCATACGTGAGGAGGACCCGACGCGCCTGAGTGTCCGTGACTCCCGATTCCGAGGCGACGTCGAGATCATCGTCGGACGCGCAATGGCCCGCGACAAAGCACGACGGTACCAATCCGCCGCGGAGTTGGGTGCCGACCTGCGGCGGTGCCTGCGGGGCGAGGCGATTGAGGCTCGCCGTGACTCCGCGATGTACGTCCTGCGCAAAAGCGTGCGACGCTACCGCGGCCTGGTCGCGGCCGCGTCGATCCTTGTGCTGGGCCTCATGGCCTTTGCTGCCTACGCATTCAACCAGGCCCGCCGATACGAGGCCCTCAGCCAAAGCGAGCACGACGCGCGCGTCTCGGCCGAAAGCGTCAAGGAGTTCCTGGCGAGCATCTTCGACCTTGCAAACCCCGGACCCGGCAAGGGGTACGACCTGACGCTGACCGACATGCTCGACGAGGCATCACGCAGGCTGCAGGAAGGCGCCCTCACCGACGATCAGGCCGTAGTCGCGGAAGTGCGCGAGCAGCTTGCCGACACCTACGACAATCTGGAGCTCATGGACGCCGCGGCGGCCCATCGTCACTGGCTGATGGAGTACCACAAGCGAGTCCGCGGCGAGAGCTCCCGCGAGTATATCGAAGCACAGTTCGAGTACGGCCGATCAATGCTGGAGGCCGGCCACACCGACGAGAGCTTCCCGATCGTGGAGGCCGCGTTCCACGGGGCGACCCGCGTGCTTGGGCCAAAGCACCCGCGCACACTCGACATGCAGGGCACCTACGCGAACGCGCTGATGCGCAGCCGCCGCAACGAGGAATCGCTCGTCGTGTCGCTGGAAACACTGAAGAACATGGAGGAAGTCCTGGGACCCGACTCGCTCGAGGTCAGCGGAACGCTCTTCAACATCGCAGGGGTGTACCGCAACCTGAAGCGTCCGGACGACATGCGGGCCTCGTACGAACGGTGCCTGAGGATCATGAACACGCTCGACGAGGGCTCCATCACCACGACGCGCATGCGGTGGTACTACGCCATGGACTGCCTCGCACCGCAGTCACCCCCGGAAGCCGAGATCCACCTGCGGGAGACCATCCGCATCGCGACATTCAAACGCGGCGCCGACCACCCGGAAACCCTGTCCGCCCTCCGCGCTCTGGCCGTGGTCATCGAGAAGCAGGGCCGTCGCGACGAGGCGATCGGTATCCTTCTCGAGGCCCTCTCGAGCATCCGCGGCCCCAAGCGCTGGGTGCTCATGATGGAGCCCTACATCGCGCTGGACGCGGCCTGGATGCTGCGACGCGGCAAGCGATTCGAAGAGGCCGCGACGGAACTCCGAGCGACCCGCGACCGGTACGAGAAGTTCCGCGACAAGCTCTCTCGCCCCGTGCTGGACATGCTCGAGCTCGAGGCGTCCGTGGTCGCCGACAACAAGCGACCCGCCGAAGCCGCCGCGCTGCTGGAGCGCGGAGCGGCCCGCCTCACCGAAGCAGGTCGCGATGAAGCACGCCGGGACCGCTGGCTCAAGCGTGCCGCAGAACTCCGCGCCAGCAAGACATAACCGGGCGCGCCTCCGCGAACACGCTCACATCACGATCTCGACGATCTTATAGAACTTCACGCCGCGGGGGGCGTTGTAGCGGACGATGTCCCCCACGCGCGTCTTGAGCAGCGCCTCGCCCATGGGGCTCGTCGCGGTCACCTCGTCGTACTCGTCGTTCTCCGCACCCGAGAAGTCGCCCACCAGCTTGATGGTTTCCTTCTTGCCCTTCGGGGTCTTCTCGTCCACCATCTCCTGGATGCGCACGGTGGACCCGATGAACACCACACCCTCCACGGCCTTGGCCATCCGCTCGTCGATGACCGACATGTTGGCCAGGCGTTCCGTCAAACGCCGAATCTCCGACTCATCGATTCCCTGCTGCTCGCGCGCGGCGTGATAGTCACCATTCTCCTTGAGGTCCCCCATCGCACGGGCCTCGGAAATACGAGTTGAGAGGACGGTCCGGTTGGCTACCAGGGCCGCGAGGCGCGCCTCGATCTGCTCACGTTCCTGCTTGGTCACCAGTTCCATCGCGCGTTCCTCGCTGCGGCCGGGCCCGTCCCCTGTTGGGAAAGAGCGCGGGCCGCCAAGTGTGGTCAGAAAGAAAGCCCCGGGGCGTTGTGACCCCGGGGAGTGACATCAATCTAGGCCATGCCGGGCGGGTGTGCCACCTCCCGGGCCAGATCAGCCGGGTTTCGGTTGCCCCCCGTCCTCTCCCCCACGCCCCCCCCGACGGTTCACGCGGCTGAACCACCCGGCCGCGGACCAGGTGATAAGGGCCCCCGCCCACGCGAGCCCGACGCCCGTCCAATGCCGCGCGTCGATCGTTGCCGTCTGGCCCGTCCACGAGCGGTCGCGGGTGATCTCGTACCCGCCGGTGAGCGGGGAGGTCAACAGCCACTCGACACGCGGCGGGGTGGTGGATGGATCGGAAGCGAACGGCGACAGCGGGCTCGCCGGGCTGGGCGTGATGCCCGCGATCAGCGGCCCCAGCGTGACCAGCAGCATGACGAGCGCCATCATCGCCCAGCGTGCAAGACGCGGGCGGGCGTAGTACGTCGCGAGCAGCCCGCCGATCAGCAGCGCCCAGCCGCACAGAAAAAGGTCCAGGCACAGCACCACCCGCCAGGGCCACCCCGCCATCCACGCCAGAGCCTGCGGCCACACCACCGCCTGCACCGGCCCCAGCAGCACGGTGAGGTCCTGCCACACCGCCCGGGCCCGCCGGCCGGGGCCGGGGAGTTCCTGCGAGAGGCGGACCATCGGCCACAGCACGCAGATGCCCGCGGCCGCGATAGCGATCATCAGCCGGGCAGCGCCGCGGTATACCTCGGCGCTCATGATGCCCAGTGCCCCCACCGCACCGACGGAGATCACCGTGGTGCCGAAGAGAAAGAGGATCCACGCGGCCGCGAAGGTGCGGGGCTCGCCGCGCCGATGAGCCCAGGGGTCGCACCGCGCCGGCGGGGCGA
>Ga0208492_1000167_pt1 | contig 66836 bp, 67 predicted proteins | sample Subbioar_CSW14AB_FD_184820 | JGI IMG/M metagenome (GOLD analysis project Ga0208492, IMG submission 184820) | Serpentinite rock and fluid subsurface biosphere microbial communities from McLaughlin Reserve, California, USA - CR12Mar_CSW14AB (SPAdes) | ecosystem: Environmental > Terrestrial > Deep... | reverse complement strand
TGTTCATCGGATGCAGAGGCTGGTTCGGCGCGAAGCCCGCGGCAGCACAAATCCCAGCTCCGTGCCTCCGAGCCTCCCTGTGAGTCTCTCCTCTGGGACTTTGGCCCGAGTCTCGAACGATCTCGCGGACAGTAGTGGACTCTCGTCGACCTGCACCTCCTCGAGGTGTGCGCTCGGATGACCTACGAGAGGCCTGCGTCTGCATCGGCAGACAATCTCGACCTCCGTGCCTCCGTGCCTCCGTGGTGAAATTCTCGGGCAGCAGCGACGACGTTGCCGTCAGGATGAGAGTTACACCGTCGTCTCAGATCGGCAGCTCGACGTGGAAGCTCGCGCCTTTGCCCAGGGTGCTCTCGGCCCAGATCCGCCCGTTGTGGGCCTCGACGATTTGCCGGCTGATGAACAGCCCCAAGCCGAGCCCGCTCACCTCGTTGGCGGAGATCGCGCGTTCGAACCGGTCGAAGATGCGTCCGAGGTTCTCGGGGGCGATGCCCATGCCCCTGTCGGTGACCGCGAGGTGCGCAACGTCGCCGCGGCGCTCGAGCGACACCTCGATCGGCGCGCCCTTGCCGTAGCGCATCGCATTGGTGAGGAGGTTCGACAGTACCTGCTCGATGCGGTGCCGATCCCACAGTCCGCGCACCGGTTCGGGGGCGCGGACGGCCACGCCGCCGTTTGCGGCCTCGAGCTGCGGGCGCAGCCGATCGACGACCTCGTTGACGGTCGCCGTGAGGTCCATCGCCTCTCGTTCGACCCCGAACTTCCCCGACGCTATGCGGGAGATGTCGAGCATGTCGTCGACCAATTGGCCGAGCCGGGCCGTCTGGCGCCCGGTCTGCTCGGCGAACTTGCGAATGCGCTCCTCGGGGATCCCCAGCGATTCGCCCCGGGCGCGAGCCTCTTCGGCGCGCAAGAGGCTGCGGCGTAGCGCTTCGACCTGCAGCTGCAGCGACGTGAGCGGGGTCTTGAGCTCGTGCGACGCCACCGACACGAACTCGTCGCGCGCGCGGATGGCCTCGCGGAGCCGTTGCTCGATCTCGCGTTGGTCGGTGACGTCGGTGTGGGTGCCGAACCAGCGGATGACCCGGCCTTCCGCGTCGCGGATGGGCATCGCGCGCGAGAGGAACCACCGGTAGGTGCCGTCGGCGGCGCGCAAGGGGAAGGTGTCCTCCCAGAACTCGCCGGACGCGAAGCACCGCTCGAGCTTCGCGACCACGCGCTCGGCGTGATCACCGTGCTGTGCTTCGGGCCAGCCCCACTGCGGGATGACGTCCCCGCTGGTCCCGGTGAAGTCGTACCAGCGCTTGTTGTACCAGAAGACGTTCCCTCGCTCGTCGGCCATCCAGGCGAGCTGCGTGATGTTGTCGGCGAGCGTGCGGAACCTCTCGGCGCCCTCGCGGATGCTCAGCTCCGCGTTCTTGTACGCCGTGATGTCGCGGGTGATCAGGACGCCCATCCGCAGGTTGCCGCTCTCGTCGCGGACCGGCTCGCCGCTGAAGCTGAAGAACCACTCTTGTCCTGTGTCCCGTCTGCGCGCGTGGAGCTGGCGATCGCGGATCGATTCGCCCGCGAGCACGCGCGACACCGGCCAATCGGCGACCGAGATCACCGGGCCGCCGATCTCGGCGAGCTCGAAGACCGAGGCGAAGTAGTCCAGGTCGCGTCGCATCTCCGCGGCGCTGGCATAGCCGCAGATCTGCGCCTCGGACTCGTTGAGCAGCATGACGCGGCCGTCGCGGTCGAACACCATGATGCCGTCTTTGACGGCCTGGAACACCGCCTCGAGCTGCGCGCGGTGTTGCTCGAGGATGTCGAGGGCGGCGCGCAGCTGCTGCTCCCCACGTTTGCGGTGGGTGATGTCCTTGGAGACGCCGATCAGACCGATGACCTCGCCGTCGGGACCACGGTAGGGCGACTTGCTCGAGAGGAAGACATGCGTCGTCCCGCCCACGGTGACCATCTCCTCGACGGTCTCCGGCTCGCCCTGCTCCATGATCCGACGGTCGGTGTCGAGGATGCTCTGCGCCTGGGGGCCGAGGAACTCGACGTCGTTCTTGCCGAGGACCTGTTCGAGCGGACGGTCGATCAGCTGGAGCACTGCGGGGTTGAGGAACTGCAGCCGGCTCTCGCGATCCTTGAGGTAGATCCCGTCGGATGACGCCGTGATGATCGCGTTCACCAACGCGTTGGTGCGTTGCAGCTCCCGCTCGTTGCGTTTGCGTTCGGTCATGTCGACGACGTAGCTGCCGACCAGCTGCAGATCGCCTTCGTCCTCGAACAGCGGAAACATCCCGACGAGCCAATGCCGCTCGTCGCCGGGCGCGACCTCGGCACTGAGCTCTGCGTGCTCTGGCGCACGCGAGCGGAACACCGCGTCCACGAGGTCTCCGGCAGTCCTGCCCTGTTCGCCGAGGATCTCGGTGATGGTCCGGCCGAGGTGGTCCTCGACCGCGCGCCCGTTGGCTTCGGCGAGCGCCCGATTGACCCGCACGTAGCGGTGCTCGCGGTCGAAGAAGGCGATTCCGAACGGCGCGTTCGCGAGCAGCGACTCGAGCTGCGTCGTCCGCAGGCGCTCGGCTCGAGCCTGCGCCTCGAATGCCTGGGCGTGCGCGACTGCGGCGGCGATCAGGCCGGCCATCAGCTGCAACGTGCTCGCGTCTTCGGCGTGGAACCACCCCGGCTGCGACGACGTGACCTTGAGAACGCCGATCGCGCGGTCCTTGAACATCAGCGGGACGACGATCATCGAGCGGATGCCGATCCGGCGGCATGCGGCTCGATCGACCCGTGGGTCCTCGTCGGTGTCGTCGCTGCGGAGCACCTCGCGTTGGGCGACGCACAGCCCGCTCAGGCTCGCCCTCGCTCGGAGTCGGAAACCCGCGTGCGGCTCGGCGGAGCCCGCGACCGCGCGGTAGACCATGTCCTCCCCTTCGAGCATCTCCACGACGCCGCCGCCTGCATGCGTCAGCTCCATCGACCGACGCGTGACGAGGCTCATCGTGTGCTCGAGATCGAGCTCGGCGGTGGCGATCTCCTGTTGCACCGCGATGACCGCGGCGAGGTGTTCGGCCGGCTCGCGGCGCGGGCGCGTTTGCTCGTGCGTCGAAACCATCATCACCAAGGCTTCCCCCCCGGGTACGAGGGTATCCAGTTCGCTACAGCGAGGCTCGTCGAAATCGAGGACGCCGGTAGGGTCGAGCTGAGGATCGGTCGGCGATCGACCCCCTCTGCCCCGAGAGAGCGGTGCTAAGCGCAGCGGATGGCATCCAAGAAACTCGTGCGCGGCGCGGCTCTCGTGAAGAAGGCGATCGAGGCGTCCCAGCCCCGCATCCCGTCCCCCGAGCCGGTCGTCGCATCCATCCTCAAGAAGCTCCGCATGCCGGACGACGAGAAGCTCCCGGCCGGGCTCAAAACGTTCCTCGCCCACGATTCCTCCAGCCTCGGCTGGTCCTTCGACGACGAAGAGCCGGAGTTCGAGCCGATGTCTCTCGACGAGCTCGTCGAGCAGGAGCTCGGCGCCGAGCACGTTCCTGCGTTTGGCGAGGCCATCCAGATGCTCGAGGGCGACTGCGTGCTGATCGAAGGAGAGGGCGAAGAGACCTCGTTCCTCTACGTCGGTACCCCCGACGACCTCGGGGAGTACCCCGTGATCTCCCTCGCGCTCGACCCGGGCGGCGCGGCGAAGGTCTTCGGGTTCGCTCCGTTCGACGTGTGGATCGCCCAGCGCTACGGCGTGGTCGCTCCCGACGCCGAGGAGTACGTGCCGGCCGCGCAGGCGCTCGCCGAGTCCAACGGTGACGGACGTCGCTCCTTCGAGTCTCAGCACCGAGACATCGCCGCCGGCGGCGGAGACGACGACGAAGAGGACGAGGACGAGGACGGCAAGGAAGACGAGTAGGGCTTCTTCCGAAGCTCCCAAGGTCCGGCGCGCCCGTGTGTCCACCGATACAGGGTCGCGCTGGAGGGAGCTACGGATGGCGGAGCAAAAGGAATCGTCGGTCCTCTTCTCGTTGCAGGAGTTGATGAACCTCGAGAAGTCGCGGGTTCTCGAGGAAGAGCAGGATCGCAAGCACCGGTTGGAGGCCGAGGCGCGTGCGCGTCTCGATGCAGAGCAGCGCGTGCGCGACGCCGAACAGGCCCGCCTGCACGCCGAAGAGAACCGGCGGCGGGACGACGAGCTTCGTCGCCGCCTCGAAGACGCGCAGATCGAGGCCGCCAAGCTGGCCGAAATCGAGGCACGGCGTCTCGAGCAGCAGCACCTGCTGGAGATGGCCGCGCTCGCCAAGCAGCGCGAGCACGAGAAGGAAATCCAGCAGATCGCCGCGGCGAGGCCCAAGGGGCTCCCGCGTTCGGTCCTCGCGACGGTCGTCGCCGCGATGGTCGCCGCGCTCTTCGCGGTGATCTTCATCGCGTTCGTGCAGCCGGTCCAAGCGGCAAAAGAGGCGGTGAAGCGCGCCGAGATCGCCTCCGCGTCCGACGACCCTGCCCAATGGGACGTCGCCGACGGTCAGATCGCGATCGCCAGGGACAAGGATCCGACCAACAAGGACATCCCCTTGGTCGCCGCCAAGGTGAAGGGCAAGCGCGACGCGCTGCAGGCGAAGAAGGACGCGGCCGACGCGGAGAACGCGCAGAAGCTGAAGTCCCTGCAGGACGAGGTCGCGAAGAAGCAGAAGGAGCTCGACGGCTCGAAGACCGAAGCCGATCGCAAAGCCCTCGAGAAGGACATCGCCAAGCTTCAGGGTCAGATCAAGGCCACGCCGCCGCCCGCAGCTGCGCCGGCTTCGGGCAAGGTCTGCAAGGACGTGCCGGGCTGCCCCCTCTGCCCGAAGATCTGCAAGTGATCAGTCGTCGCGGCGGCGCTCGCGGCGATCGCGATCGTGATCGCGGTCGCGCTCGCGGTCGCGCTCACGTTCACGCTCGCGCTCGATGTCCGGCACCACGCGCTCGAGGCGGGACTCGATCATCTCGGTGACGAGCAGCCACAACCGATCGGTGTCCTCACATTCGGCGAGCAGGCCGAGCGGGATTTGGAAGCCGCCCTTGTCCGCGCGGCCGCCACCGTAGGGCTTGCCGTCGCGATCGCGGCCGAACGCCGTCTGGAGGAACACGGCCGGATCGACGCTCGGGCTGGTGGTGCGGAGCGAGCCGTCGACGCGGTCCTCGACCACGCCGTACACCAGCACGGTGTCGATGTCCTCGCGCATGAGGATGTAGTCGGCCGCGCTGCCGATGGCGTCGCGGTCGCCGAGTGGAACGAATCCGACGCCGGCAAAGGCGAAATCGCGGATGACCTTGAGGTTCGCCAGCGCCTGGCCGAGCACGTCCATCGCGGCGGCGCTGACGGTGCGGCGGCCGACGCGCTTGAGGATGTCGGCGTCGCAGTAGGCCTTGGCATAGGCCGCGGCTGCGAAGTCGGTGGGCGTGGCGTTGGCGAAGTCGTCGGTGTCGGTCTGGATGCCGAACAGCAGAGCGGTGGCCACCTGGGCGTCCTCGCGGCGCTCGCCGGTCAAGGCGGCGAGCCCCTGCTGCAGGTACTCCGCATAGATGGAGCAGGTCGCTCCGATGTGCGGGCGCACGTCGACGTACGCGGCGTCGATCTTCGGGCCGCCGACGCGTGTGTGGTGGTCGACCACCGTCAGGAGCTTGAGATCGGCCGGAAGGTCGATGCTCGTCTCGGGCGTGGTGGTGTCGACGAGAGAGAAATACTTGTACGCCGAGAGCTCGCTCGGGTTCCCGATCTGGTGCATCTCGATGTTGAGGAGCTTCACCAGTGCACGGTTCTCGCGGTGCGACACCGGCAGGACGTGGGCGATCGTCGCGGGAATGCCGAGGCTCTCGCAGATGCGCTGGTGCGCCAGAGCTCCGCCAATCGCGTCCGGATCGGGGTGCCCGGTCAAGAGGATGACCAGAGGCTCGCTGCCGATTGAACCGAGCACGCGCTCGAGCGCCTCTCGAGGCAGAGGCTTTTCCGCTGGCGCCACGGAGAGGAGACTATCCCGGGTGCGACGGGGACCGCTAGCGTCTTGCCCACGGCGGGACGGAGGGTCGGCGACGGACACGACCGTGGGAGGCCCGGGCGTACGGCTGCGTGATGGGGGCGATGGCGGGGTCGGAATGGGGGCGTTCTCCGGCTACGTCGGGCTCGGGACGGGGACGGGCCCCGCCGTGCAGGCGGGGGTCGTGCTCGATATCCGAGTTGGGCGCAAGGGTCGCACGAACAGTGCCCATGGGTGTGCCACATCATGGAACTGGTCGTCCGTTCCCGCTGCTTGGTAGGGTCCGGCGCGCCGATGCGAAGCTCTGCTGAATGGAACGCGTTGCTCCCGATCTTCCTCCTCGGAGGTTCGATTGGATGCAGGCGTGATGCTCCCATCACCACGTCTTCGGTCGACGCCGGTGATGCGCGGGTCGAGGCCGCCGCAGAGCCGGCGACCGATGCCGTGACCGATGCCGTGACCGATGCCGTGACCGATGCCGTGGCCGATGAGGGAGCCGACGCGCCGAGGCCGGAGCCCGCCGCGCTGCCGATGCTCAAGGAAGACTGGGAGGTCGCGATCGGCAAGTGGAGCTTCGAGAACGGCGAGGCCACCTGCGAGTGCAAGGCCACCTCGTCGCTCCTCTATTGGAAGCATGCCCGTCCCAAGGACTTCGACGCCTCGGTCGAGGTGTGGTTCCTCACCGTCGAATCGAGCATGGGCATCCTCTTTCGCGAGCGCGGCGAGGACTTCTACGAGGACGCGACGTTCTACCAGTACGAGTGGTACACGCGCGGAACGCACCACGACAAACGGCTCTCGTTGATGATCAAGAACCCGTACTGGGTGCAGATCGTCAAACCGAAGGAGCCCGAGGCGCCGCTGGGCAGGTGGATTCGGCTTCGCGTGCGCGCCGAAGGCGACCACCTGCGAACCTGGATCGACGACGATCTGGTCTTCGACAAGGTGGACCAGACCTTCGTGCGCACCGGCCGCATCGGCCTGCACGTGTTCCAGCCACGCAAGATTCGCCTACGGGACTTCCGGCTGACTGTGCTCGGTGAGTGATCGCGGTCAACGGACGCTCCGAAATCGTCGACCGATAGCCTCTCGATCCGATCTCGCTTCATCGAGGATCGTCGATCGAAATCTGCACCGGTTCGGCCGGTACTGTGGGCGGTTCAGTGCTGCATGTGGGTTTGACCGGAGCATCCGCTCGCGGAAATGCTCCACGCATGCGCAGTCGCCGTTGGCTCCAGGTGCTCTCGGTGGTGACGGCCTTCGGGCTCCTCGCCTGCAACGCACCTGCCGATCCGGCCGTCTCGGGCGATGCCACCGCAGCGAGCGCGCCGACGGAGCAAGTCTTCGGCGGCGACGGCGAACAGGGAATCGATCCCTGGTTCTCTGCGAACGAGCTCGATGCGGGCACCGGTGTCGACGCGACGACCGTCCCGTCGATCGATGCGACGATCGATGCGACGATCGATGCGACGACCGTCCCGTCGATCGACTCGGGCAGCGCTGCCGCGATCGACTCGAGCGACGCCAGCGCGGCCGTGCCCAGTCCAGCGGCCAAGCTGGTCAACGAGGCCATCCGCGAGCTCTCGCTCTTGAAGATTTCGACGTACCAGCACACCACGTTCGTCGACGAGCCCTCGGGGACCTTCCGCTACGACTGCTCGGGATTCCTGGGCTATGCGCTCACTCGCGCGCTGCCCGATCGACTGTCGGCAGTGAAGACGTTCAACGGGGTGACGCGCCCGTTGGCCAAACACTACGAGGCGTTCTTCGCCGCGATTCTCCCGGGCTCGATCAAGTCGGGGTGGGGCAAGGTGACCCGCGCCGTCGACCTCCGCGCGGGCGACGTCGTCGCGTGGCTCACGCCGCCCGTCGTGGTGTCGACCAACACGGGGCACGTGATGATCGTGCGCGCCAACGCGTTCGTGAACCCGAAGCGTGCCGACGAGATCCTGGTGCCGATCACCGACTCGTGCGCGTCGTTCCACGGTTCCACCGACACCCGGTGGCCTTCGGGCGAAGGGCTCGGCAGCGGCACGGTCGGATTGTTCGTCGACGGCAGCGGCAAGCCGACGGGCTATCGGTGGACGGGCGGTGTGAGCACGACCGAGTACGCCACCGAGGTCGCGCTCGGGCGGCCGGAGTGAGCGGTGCTCAATACGGCAGCGCGAGGCCGAGGCGGAGCTGACCGCTGGGCGCGAAGAACGGCGAGGGGGGCGAGAGGCTGTTCGAGCCCGCGAGCAGCGTGAGATACGCGGCGGCGCCGATGTCGACCCCCAGGGTCAGCGGGCCGAAGCCGATGGCTGCCCCGATGCGGGTCTCGAACGCCATGGCGTCGCCCTGCACATTCGTCGGCCGCTTCGGGCCCGTGTAGCAATTCGTACCGAACGGCGTGTAGCTCCGCTCGCAGACCTGGTGGGTGCCGAGCCGCGACCAACCGAGGCCGAAGTCGAGGGTCGATTGGGCGCGGAAGGACCACATCTCGCCGCGACCCACGCGCATGAGCCGGCGGGACACGCCGAACATCCACTCCTGGTGCTCCCACTCGAACTGCTCGCTCGGCGGGCGCTGGGCGGCGGTGGCGACGTCGTTGTATCGGTAATACGCGCCCCAGCCGACCGGCATCATGAACCGCAGCTCGAGTCCGGGCCCGCGCGCCAGATCGGACTTGCCGACCTCGGCCCCGGCCACAGAGAGGTACTCCATGCGCTCGACGACGGTGAGCGACGCCTCACCCCACGAGCCAGGGGCGGCCGAGGGAGTGGGCGCGGACGTCTGCGCGAGTGCGCGCGCGGGCACCATGGTGCAAGCGGCGACGAACGCGAGGGGGACCAGCCGTTTCATTCGCCCCGCCCTTCGCGCGGGGGCGCGCGGTCGGCAAGGGCGGGCCGCCCTGCGGCTCGGGTGCTAGGCTGCGCCGCGATGATTCGGCCGCTGCGGCGTTGCGCGTGGGCGCTCGCGTTCTCCCTCCCCGCGTTCTCCCTCCCCCTCGCATGCGCCCAAGAGGCCCAGACCACCCCCGGAATCGAGGGCACCGAGGACGACACCGCGGTCGCCGATAGTCTCGTCGTCACCGATACCGCCGTCGGCGATGCGGCGCCGTTCCCCGTGCGGCGGCTTCCGTGCGTCGGTCGGACCGGGCTCGCCAGCGATCTGCCGGCCGATGCCTACGGCGCGCTCGAAGGGGAGCTCGTCTCCATCGTTCCGCCCGGCACCAAGAACTGTCCGTCCGACTCGGACCATCTCCACCTGCAGGTCCTCGTCGGCAGCAAGCGCTACGACGTCGCGTTGACGATCGACTCGACCACCTCGCCCCCCCTCGCGATCCACGTGCAGTCGCTCCCGCCGACGCTCCGGGAGCCGGGTTGGGCCAACTCGACCTTCGACTACGGGAAGAGCCTCGCGGTGCCTTCGGCCGACTTCAAGCCGCTCACGCGCGAGGCGCTGCTCGCCCGCTTGCAGAGCGAGCTCTCGACCGCGGCGCGCGTCGACATCTTCGGTCGCGCGTACGCCGACGGTACGGGCACCCACAACGTGCACCGAAACGGCCGCGATCGCGACGGCGTCGTCGTCATCCATCGCGTCGAGGCCGCCGGCGCCGATCGAGCGATCGCGCTGCGATTTGCCGATCAGGTGTTCTGAAGGCGTCCCGGACAAGGAATCCCCCGGACTGAAGTCCGGGGCACCGACAGCAAACCTCAAGTCCTCCGGACTCACCGACTCGCAAGGCTGGCTGGAGGTGGTCGCTGCCAACCGATCGTTCGGCCGCGGAAACCAGCCGTTCTCGACACATGTATCTCGGGAGTCGAAGGAGTGCGCTTCCTCCTGCAAACCATGGCTAGCCCGAAGGGCTTCGTCTGGCTGTCGGTGCCCCGGACTTCAGTCCGGGGGCGATCTCCGATCAGGTGTTCTGAAGCGCCTCGCGCAGGAATGCGAGCACCCGCGTGCGGGCGTCGCGCAGCGGCCGCGTCGCGTCCGTCGCATCGACGCGATCGTCGACGTCCGAGGGGAGGTAGCGCACGCGACGCTCGCCGATCCGCAGCGTGTTCACGCGAGTTCCCACCCGCGCGGCACGGGTGTCGTCGACCAGGTCGACGAGGGTGAGCGCGTCGAGCGCCTTGCAGAGCGTGTCGAGCGCCTCGGCGTCGATCCCGAGCTCGCGCTCGTGCGCGCCGAGCGGCGCCCCCTTGGAGCGGACCTGCAGTCGGTCGCCCTTGGCGAGGGCAAACACCGACCACTGGAACCGCGGCGAGACGGGGCCGCTCTCGTCGTCGAGCTCGAGCTCGTTCGTCATCCGACCCTCGTGCCGCAGGTGTTGCAGAAGCGAGCGTGCGCGAGGAGCGCGGTACCGCAGGTCCGACAAGGCTCGGGACCCGAGTGGATCGCCTGTCCCGCGGGCCACGAGTAGCTCGGGCTCGAGTACCCCACGACCGGGGGCGGAGCCGGCGGCTGCTGCGCGTACTGCGGCTGCGGCGGCGGAGGGGGTTTGGGCAAGGGCGCGCCGCAGGTCTGGCACGTTCCGCTCGCGGGCCCCGGCGTGTTGCAGAAGGTGCACGGTACCTGCTGCGGCAGCGGCTTGGTACCTGAACCCGGCGCGCCGCCCTTCGCGTTCTTGCGCGTGGGCACGATCGCGATGAACTCGGGCTCGGAGTCGGCGAGGACCTTCTTCGGGACGTAGCAGTAGCCCTTGTCGCCCCAGTCCTCGCCCCACGAGTTCTTGATGATGAAGTAGTTGCCGACGTACCCCACGACCAACATCGAGTGTCGACCGTGTTTGCCCGAGGGCTTCTCGGCCGTGCGGAAGATGCCGTCGCGGCCGATCTCGGAGAAGTTGTCGCCGGTGTTCATGCCGACCTCGATGGGGCAGCCGGCGCTGAGCAGCTTGCGGAGATCGTCCATCCCGCACTCGTAGACCTTGGCCTGCAGGCGGTAGCTCGATGCGTCTTGGGCGAGCGCGGCGTCGTCCGCGCACGGGCGCTCGTCGTGGTTCGGCCACAGGTCGTGGCGACACGTGCCGCCCTCGATGAGAGCCTGTCCGGGGAGGGCTCCGGACTCGGTGCCGTCGCCGCCGAGGTACGCCCACTTGTGGTCTTTGACGTCGCCCTGTTTGCGCTGGAACTGCAGCATCGTGTAGCTGCACGACAGCCGCGGCGTGGGCTGGCCGGCGAGGTTGCCGAGCAGCTCGATCGCGTGCGTGTAGGTGAACGCGGCGCAGCGGCTGGTCTGCCCTTGATCGCCAACCGGCGTGCAGTGCTTTCGCAGGTCGACCTTGTCGGCCGGATCGACCGCGCCGAGCTCCGCCGGCAGCGACCCAACCGGTTGCGCGAGCGGCGTCACCCGCGGCTTGGCCGGCACGGTCACGTGCAGGCTCGAGAGATCGACCTGCGGGTAGAACTGACGGAGCATCGCGAGCGCTTCGAGCGTCACGAAGCCGAGCGGGGACACCTGGCCGCCGCGCTCGAAGAACCGAACCGTGCGGCTGGTGCCCTCACCGGCGTGCTCGAACGCGTTCTTCCACTCGTATTCCTGCTCGATCGGCTGGTAGCCGCGCTCGCGCACCTGGCTCTCGAAGGTGTCGCCGAAGAACTCGCTCCTGCCGAACAGGTTGCGTGCGCTCTCCTGATAGTCGTCGTCGGACCAGTCGCCGGCGTCGTCCTCGAAGTCGTCGTCTGCGGCGTCGGGGAACTCGTGGCGCGAGCCGCGAACGTCCTCTTCGAGCTCCACGCCGTACTCGAGATCCTCGTCCCACGAGGATGCTTCCGCGCGCTCCTCCTCTGGCTCGTCGTCATCGTCGTCGTCGCCGTCGCCGCCGTCCCCGCCGCCATCGCCGTCTCCGCCGAACGCTTCGTCCCCGCCGAGCCCCGCATCGGTGGGCTCGTCCGAAGTCTCTTCACTGGAGTATTCCGCGGGCTCCTCGTTCTCGGCCTCGCCCTCGATCGTGTCCTCGGAGTCTTCGGAGTCTTCGGACGACGAGTCGTCGGTGCCCCACGAGCTCTCGTTGATGGTGTCCTCTTCGGACCCACCTTCGTCCTCGGGTTGTTCCTCGGACTCGGACTCGTCGTCCACCGAATCGTCGTCCACCGAATCGTCGTCGTCGACCATCGCGCTGGGCGAGCGTATCAGCCGAGCAGCTTGGCGATCCAATCGGGGCGGCGGGACTCGCGGGCCTTCTCGACCGTATGCCGGGTGTATACGGAGACTTCGTGGGTGGCCTGGCGCTGCTCGTCTTGCGTGCGTAATCATAGGTGTGTCGAGACGGTCGCTGTAGACCAAACACTCTTGATTGTCCCTAGGAGGATCCCATGCGCACTTCCGCTTCCCTGCTCGCTCTCGCCGCCCTCACCCTCGCCCTCCCGGTCGGCTGCGCAGGCCGCAACAGCGGCAGCGACACCAGTGGGCTCGACTCCGAGTCGTCCGCGCTGGTCGACGACAACGCCGAGACCGACGACACCGAGGGGGACGTCGAGGAGGGCATCGAGGAGCCGTTGAGCGGCGCTACGGTGGGCGGCGAGGTCGAGGTCGCCGCGGCCGACGCGGAGACCATCGCGGAGAAGGCGCGCACCAACCCCGGCGTCTGGTTCAAGCCTGCCGGCTGCATCGTGAGTACGCGCGCCGCCAACGTCGTCACCCACGTGTTCACCAACTGCACCGGCCCCTGGGGCATGGCCAGCTTCAACGGGACCGTGATCTCGACGTGGACCAAGATCGCCAACGGCGTGCAGGTCCAGCACGTGGCCAAGGGCTTCAAGGTCAACGGCGCGACCGTCGATCACACGGTCACCATCCAGTACACCAAGGTCGCCGGCGTCTACACCAAGACCCGCAAGGGCGCGTCGAGCGGCACCACCGCCAAGGGCCGCGCGATCACCCACAACGCCGACTACGTGACCACGTTCGATCCGGGCTCGAAGTGCATCACCCGCAACGGCTCGTCCTCGACCACGATCGGCGCGCGAGAGTACTCGCGATCGATCAAGGGCTACGAGCGCTGCGGCATCGGCCTCGGCGGCTGCCCCAAGAGCGGCACGGTCACGCTCTCGCGTCCGAAGGTGCAGGTCGAGCTCTCGTTCCCCGGCGGCCAGGAGGTCGACATCACGGTGAACGGCAAGAAGTTCCGCCGCGCGCTGTTCTGCAACGCGTCGGCTTGATCACCGCACCCTCACTCTTCGAGTGACCCAGCTCGACCCTCCCCGATCATCCCGCGCCACCAGGAACACCTCGATCGTCGTTCCTGTGGCGCGCGGCCGGGCGATCCACTCGGTCTCGGGCGAGTCGGCGGTTCGGACGTCCGAGCCGAAGGTGCCTTCGGTCGCGTAGTACTGGACGATCAATTGCTCGGTGAAGGGCGTGCCGAGCTCGTCGACCCCCGACTCGGCGCGGGAGGCGCGGACCTCGATGCGATGGGCGTCGGCGCAGTCGGCGGGCTTCTCCTCGGCGCAGGTTCCCACCTCGGGGATTCGATCGGCGGGCCAGTCGGTGCCGTCGAAGGTGACGCGATCGATGCGCGGGTTCTCGTTGCGATCGGCTGCGCGCAACAGGACCCGCTTCATGCCGATCTCGAACTCGTTCGTGGCGAGATCGCGTGTGCCGTCGTTGCAGCGGAACGGGACCCCGCCTGGAACCTGGGTGAGCGTGCCGGGGCACGCGATCACGATCACACCGAGCATCGCGCCAGCACCCATTCGGGTCGAAGGCGGGACCGTCACGGTGTGGGACTCCGTACCGAGCACGAACGAGCCGGGATCGAGCTGGGCGAGGCAGCCCATCACCGTGGCCGCGGGAGGGCTCGTGCAGGTGGCCCAGCCCCAGCTGATCGTTCGGCCGAGAGGATCGTGCGCGAGCGATGCGAGCGCGATCGATTCGCCGGCGCGGGCATACGGTCGGTCGGCCGACACCGCGAGCAGGCGGAGCTTGGTGACGCGCGAGGGCGGATCGAAGTCGCTGCCGCACGCGGCCAATGTGGAGAGGAACAGTCCGACGAGCACCTTGTGCATCACAGCTCACCTCGCAATCCGATGACGGGGAGAATGGGCAGACCGGCGACCGGTGCGGAGCGGGCGTAGTCGTACGAGTAGACGACGCCCTCGGGGTTCTGCCGGTTGTAGACGTTGCGCACCTCGAGGTACGCGCCGAGCTTCATCGGACCGACCGTCCAGGTCTTCTCGCCACGGAGCGAGAGCTCGTGGAACGGAGCGGTGCGCGATGCGTAGGGACGACCGACGATGGGCTCGTAGGCACCGGCGTCGAGATCGACGACGCCGCCGGTGAACGGCGTATATGGTGTTCCGCTGGTGTAGCGGAATCGCGCGCCGAGGCTCCATCCGCGACCGAGATCGAAGCTGCCGAGGGCCGTGAGGATGTGGGTCTGATCCCACTGGAACAGGTGCATCGACTGCCCCGGCACTTCGCGGCGCTCGCTGCGCGAGAGGGTGTAGGCGACCCAGCCGAAGAATCGCCCTCCGGGCTTGTATCGCAACAGCGTCTCGAGGCCGTAGGCGCGCCCGGATCCGCTGTTCTCGTATCCGACGCCGACGGTCTTGGTCGCATCGGCGCGCTGGACGATCAGGTCCTTGAAGTGTTTGTAGAACCCTTCGACCGAGAGCTCGACGTGCTCGTCGAAGGCTTGCTCGAAGCCGGCGCTCGCGTGATAGGCGCCGTTGCTCTTCAACTTGCCGTCGCCCCACGGCTGGACCGACTCCTCGAGGGGCGTCTGGTGATACACGCCGGCGGCGCCTTTGAGCGTGGTGCGCGGCGTGCCCTGCACCACGTCCCATCGGACGGCGAGACGCGGATCGACATCGAGCTTCTTCGTGTCGGGCGTGTAGTCGAGACGCACGCCGGGGAGGATCTTCAACCCGGGGGTGGGCGACCAATCGAGCATGGCGTAGCTCGCGGGGCGGAGGCTCCCGCCTTCGCCGTGGAACTGTCGCGTCGGTCGGCCGAAGAACGGGCCGACCGGATCGTCGCCGACGATCGCGGGGAAATTGATCGTGACGTCGTAGCCGACCCACATCGCATCGAGGCCGACGACCGCGGTCAGTCCACGGGCGAGCTTGGTGCGGACGTCGGACCGCGCGTTCACGAGCGGGAGCAACGTCTCGACGCGGTTGTCGCCGATCGCCACCGATTCGGCGTTCTGACCGTACGAGACCATGTTGATCCAGCGGGTGTCGTCGTCGATGCGGGTGTCGAACCGCAGCTGGGCACGGAAGAACCGGATGTGTTGCGAGAACGCTCCGCCGAAGGCGGGATCGCCCGCGACCGGTGCGTCCATGACCAGCGCCATCCGATCGTCGGACCCGAGGAAGAGCAGGCGCGCAGTGGTGCGGCTGCCGAGATCCTGCTCGAGGACGGCCTGACCATCCCAGTACACAGGCGCCGTGCGTACGGTCTGTCCACCGCCCGACGAGAGGACCGGTCCGATCCAGGCGTCGACCCACGACCGCCGCGCCGAGACGAGGAACCGCGTACTCGGACCGAGCGGCCCTTCGGCGAGGATTCGTCCGTCGAGCACGTCGACCTGCGCCATGCCGCCGAGACGGTCCTTGCGGGGCGAACGGATGCCGATGTCGACGATGCCACCGAGCCCGCGCCCGAACTCGGAGGAAAAGTTCCCGGGATAGAAGTCGATCTTCGACAGCACCTCGGTCGGCACGACGGAGGTGATTCCGCCGAAGTGGTAAGCGACCGGGATCCACGTTCCGTCGACGAACACCTGGGTGTCGCGCGGTGCCGAGCCACGCACGATGAGCAGCCCGGCCATCGCCGGAGGACGCGCCACGCCTGGCAGCGCTTCGATCGCGCGAAGTGCGTCGCCGCCGGTGCCTGGCACCTTGCGGATCTCCGGACCCTCGAGCACGTGCTTGGTGGTCTCGCGGGGAGGGCGCGCACCCTCGACGGCGATCTCGACGGGCTCGTCGCTGGGGGCGGTCGTGATGGGCGCTTTGGGCTCGGGTGCCTTCGGTGTCTCGGCTGGTACCGGAGGGGGCGGAGGGGGTGACGGCGCCTCTGCGGCGACGGCGAACTCGATCTTGTAGGGAATCTTCGCAACGATCGCGACGCCATCTCGGGTCGCAGGCTTGAACTCGAGCGCACGCGCCGCCTCGATGGCGGCGGCGTCGAAGTCCTCGCCGGCGGACTGCGTGACCGCGACGTCGGTCACCTTTCCGGTCTTGTCGATCGTGAGGAGCAACGAGACCGTCGCGCCCTCGCCGCTCGCCTTCTTCGCGGGGGGATACACGGGCTCGACCGTCTTCTCGAGCTTGGGGGGAACGAGGTCGTCCCCGAGCGCTCGCGGCGACACCGCGAGCAACGTCAACGCGATCGGGATTGCGGCCTTCAGAGCGAGGGTCTTGCGCATCTCGGCGTGTCGTTCCCGCTCGTCGTCGATTCGTTCAACACGTCGAACGATTTCTCGAGCTCAAGAGCCGTCGGAGAATGCCCCCGGACTGAAGTCCGGGGCACCGACTGCGAGACGAAGCCCTCCGGGCTGGCGAGGAACGGCCCGCAACAGCAAGCACCGACCGCGAGGCCGCATCCCACGGGCCGGCAGGCGCCTGTAGTCGCGATCGGTGCGCGACTTCGGGTAGGTGTCGGCGCCGGTCGGTGAGCAGACGCTGGCTACGCGAGCCGTGCAGATGTGCTCCTGCTTGTTCATGTCGTCATTGTTTTCGTCGATCGGCGGCGCCTCCTCCCATCCTCCATGGATGCGTGCCTGCACGCCGAGCTTCGCGAACAGGCTCGCCGCTGCCAGGTGCGGTTACTCGGGGTGGGCGACACTGACGATCACGTACCCGCCGTTCTCAGCCTCCCGGCGACGACCGCGCTCACAGCCTTGATGACTCCGGCTTGCTCGAACCCGACTTCGAGCAGAACGAAGCAGCGCTTGCCGACAACGAGGTCGTCGTCGACACGTAACTCCCCCAGCCCGAAGGGCTTCGTCTTGCAGTCGGTGCCCCGGACTTCAGTCCGGGGGATTTCTCGACAGATCTTCATTTCTCGTTGAACGGTCGGCGAACGAGCGGGCACACAGGGGCATGAACGTCGTCGCAAAATCCAAGACCTTGATGTTGGCCATGGGCGCTGCACCGGTCATGTGGCTGATGATCGGGCTCTCGATCGTGAGTCTCGCGGTCGTGCTCGAGCGTCTCTGGTTCTTTCACGCCATCGACGATGATCTCGAGTCGCTGGCCCACGCGCTCTCGCAGCGTCTACGCACCAACGATCTCGAAGGTGCGCGCGGGGTGCTCGAGGCGTCTCCTTCGGCAGAGGCCGCGGTGGTCGTCGCCGGCCTGGTCGAAGCGCCCAACGGCATCGGCGCGGCGCGCGAGGCGATCGCGGGTGCGCTCGCGATTCAGCGATTGAAGCTCGAACGTCGGCTCGCGTTCCTCGGCACGCTCGGGAACAACGCGCCGTTCATCGGCCTGTTCGGCACGGTCATCGGCATCGTGATGGCATTCGAGAAGCTGGGGGAGGCGGGCAAGATGGCCGCCGGCGCTGCGGCGCCCGCAGAGGTGATGGGGAGCATCGCCGAGGCGCTCGTGGCCACGGCGATCGGTCTCGCGGTCGCCATTCCCGCCGTTGCCGCGTTCAACTGGTTCCAGCGGAAGATCCGCTCGATCACGAGTCGCACCGACGCGCTCTCGCGGGTGCTCCTGGCGCATCTCGAGTCGAAGGGGCAGGGCTGATCATGGCCGCGAGCACCGAATCGGGCGACGACGGCATCGTTGGCATCAACGTGACGCCGCTCGTCGACATCACCCTGGTCCTCCTGATCATCTTCATGGTGACCGCGAAGTTGATCGTGTCGCAGGCGGTTCCGCTCGATCTGCCCAAGGCTGCAACGGCCGGCGAGGTCCAGACGGTGTTCGTCGTCACCGTCGACGACAAGGGCGTCATTCACGCCGACGGCCACGAGCTCCGCGACGACGCGGCGCTCCGCACGGCTGCGCGCGGCGCCCTGCAGAAGACCAAGGACGTGCGCACGGTCATCCACGCCTCGCGGGCGGCGACGCACGGGACGGTCCTCCACGTGCTCGATCTCCTGCGCGGCGAGGGCGTGACCAAGGTGGCGTTCGGCGCGGAGAAGACGCTGTGACCCGCATCGCGTTCGAACGGGTGCTGGCGATCACCCCGGGCCGCGTTTCGGGGTGGCTGGTGGCTGCGACGCTCGCGCACGCGGGGCTCGGCTTCTTCCTCGCGCGGAATGCCGCGGCTGCACCTCCTGCGTCGCCGCCTCCGATCGAGGTCGACCTCGCGGAGCCTCCTCCTCCTCCTCCTCCTCCTCCTCCGCCGCCCGCCGAGACTCCGGCGCCCGAGGCTCCCGCTGCCGCGACAGCGCCTGTCGCAGTCGCCAGGCCCGCCGTAGCACCTGCACCGGCCAAGGCGGGCGCGATCCTCGCGGCCAAGGACGATGCACCGACGCACGGCGAGGAGCCGGTGAGCTTCGTCACCGATCCGAACGGGGGCGAGTACGGGAGCGGGGTCGTCGCGAAGGGCGGAACGGCCGCGGTGGGGCTGTCCGGTGCGACGCTTCCCGCAGCTCCAACCGCCAGCGTCGTCGCGCCTCCGCCACCGCCCAAAGCGACCGTGGAGGCCCCGGTGGAGAACCTCTCGCGCAAGCCGTCGCTCGACGTGCCGGATGCCTGCAAGGGCTACTTCCCCTCGAGCGCGGACGACGATCGCGCCGTGGTGACGTTGCGCGTGACGGTGCGTGCGAACGGCGAGGTCGCCGCCGCCCACGTGGTCAGCGAGAGCCCGAAGGGGCAGGGGTTCGGGGCGGCCGCACGTGGCTGCTTGCTCGCCCGCAAGTTCACCCCCGGGCTCGACGAAGCGGGGCGCCCGGCGTTGGCCCAGGCCACCGTGAATGTGCGGTTTTCCCGATGATTTCGAGAATCGTCAGGGGGGCTTGAACAGTCCACGAACGACCGGGCACAGAGCGTCAGGACGAACGATGAGCGTTTCCGACTCTTGGGCTACCTTGCCGCTCGAACTCGTGAGCGCACGCGCCTCCCAGACCGGGCTGATCGAGCGACTCCGTCGCGGCGAGGCCCGTGCGGTCGGCGAGGTCTACGACGAGCACGCGGGCGCGGTGCTCGCGTTCGCGCGGCGCCTGGTCGGTGACGAGGCCGCCGCCGAGGACCTGGTCCACGAGGTCTTCGTCACGCTCCCGAGCGCAATCAAGAGCTTCCAAGAGGCGTCGTCGCTCCGCACGTTCCTGGTCTCGATCGCCGTCAACCACGCGCGTCACCACGTGCGTGCGGCGGCGCGGCGACGCGCGGCGATGGCCCGGTTCGGAGAAGAGCCAAGCAACGACGCCACCTCCCCCGAAGAGGACGTGATGCGCGTCGATCTCGCCCGCGCGCTCAGCCTCGCCCTCGACGAGCTCCCGATCGAGCAGCGAGTCGCGTTCGTATTGTGCGAGGTCGAAGAACGCACCTCGCGCGAGGTCGCCGAGATCGTCGGCGCACCCGAGGCGACGGTGCGCACGCGGCTGTTCCACGCCAAACGCAAGCTCCGCGAAGAGCTGTCGAAGAGGGGGCTGCGATGAGCGACGACTTCCTCGATCGAGCGACCAAGGCGTTGCGCAAAGAGGGCGAGGCTTCTCCGGAAGATCTGCGCCGTCTGCGCTCTCGGGTCACCGAGGGTGTGCGCGTGCAGCAGCGTCGTCGCTCGCGGCTGTGGACCGCTGCGTTCCCGATCGCTGCCGTGCTCGTCGCGACGACGGCGTGGGCCGCAGGCACCGGTCGACTCGGCGCCGCGATGCGCGGCGTGCGCGCGCTGTTCGTTCCCGAGACGACGGTCGTCGCGACCGCGCCGGCGCCGGTGGCCGCGCCGCCGAAGCCATTGCCGTTGCCGGTACCAGTGCCCGAGCCCGTCGAGGCACCACCGCCGCCGCCGCCCGAGTCCGTGCCGCCGCCTGCGCCGATCGCGAGCGCGCCGGCGGCTCCGATTCCCAGTGCGAAGCCGTCCGTCGCGCCCAGTGTTGCGGTGGAGCCCGAGCCCGCACCGACCCCCGCAGTGGAAGACGCCGGAACCGCCGATCTCGCGCTCTACAAGCGCGCACACAAGCTCCACTTCGTCGACAAGGATCCCGCAGCCGCCCTCGGCGCGTGGGACGAGTATCTGAAGGCTTCTCCCGGCGGCGCGTTCGTCGCCGAGGCGCGCTATAACCGAGCCATCTGCCTCGTGAAGCTCGGTCGCAAAGCCGAGGCAAAGGCTGCGTTGCAGCCGTTCGCCGACGGCACCGTCGCGGGAGGATATCGCAAGGACGACGCGCGCAAGCTGATCGAGGCGCTGGAGGCGCCGTGAAACGCCAGATCGCGATCCTCGCGTCCGCGTTGATTCTCGCGGTCGCGCCGCAGACGCACGCGCAGAGTGCTCCTCCCCCCGCCCAGGGCGAGGTCGCTGCGCAGCTCGTGCTCGACGCCGACTTGATCGAAGGCGTCGATCGCGAAGCGCTGCGTGACGCCATCGCCGAAGAGCTCGGGGTGAAGATCGCCCTCGCCGGTCCCGGCGTCGAGGGCAGGGGCACCCTGCGTGTGCGGCTCGAGTCTCCCGGGCATGTCACCATCTCGTTCCGCGCGGAGGGCGGAAAGGAGGTCGGTCGCAGCCTCGAGCTCCCGAAGAAACCAGAGCTGGCCGTCGAGATGATCGCGTTGATCGTCGGCAACCTCGTGCGCAACGAGGCCGCGGAGCTGCTCGAGTCGTTGAAGCCCAAGCCGAAGCCGGTCGCTGCTCCGCCTCCGCCTCCGCCTCCGCCGGTACCGGTCGTCACCGCACCGTCTCCGCGCCCGGTCGGTGTGTGCGGTCGCGCCACGGCATGGGTCGGTCTCGATGCCGTGCCCGGCGTCGGATGGCATCGCGACGAGACGCGCCGGCTGTCATTGGGCCTCCTCGGAACGTACTCGCGCGGGGTGCGTGGCGCAGAGCTCGGCCCGGTCGCTGCGATCACGAACGGTCACGTGTGCGGTGCCCAAGTCGGCGGAGCGGTGGCCATCGCCACCGGCGCGGTGCACGGCGTCCAGATCGGTGGCGCCGTGGCCGTCGCGTGGGGCGGGCTCGACGGCGTGATGATCGCCCCGGTGAACGTCGCGTCGAAAGTGTCGGGGGTGCAGCTCGGTGTCGTCAACGTGGCGACCGGCGACGTGCGTGGTGTGCAGCTCGGCGTCGTCAACGTCGCGCGTGACGCCGACGCGCCCATCGGCCTGCTCAACATCATGACCCACGGCCGCACGCACCTCGACGTGTGGGGCAACGAGACCGGCCTCGGGATGCTCGAGCTCCTGCACGGCGGCAGGCGCGTGCACAACCTCTACGGCGTGGGCGCACGCCTCGGGCCGCGCGGGTTCCGCCCCGCGATCATGCTCGGCCTCGGCGTTCGTGCGTTCTCGTCGCCCGCCCTCACGGTCGACGTCGACGCCTCCGTGACCCAGCTGCGCCGAGACGTCTCCCACGCCACCCTCGTCTCGCAGCTCCGCGCGGTCCTCGGCGTCCGCATCGTCGATGACCTCGCGGTGATGGTCGGCCCGACCTGGTCGGTGATGTGGACCGACGATCCCGAAGAGTCCCCGCAGGCCTCGGTCGGCGTCGTCGAGCTCCCCGAGAACATGTACGGCTGGCCCGGCGTGGTCCTCGGACTTCGCGGCTTCTGATCGCGGCGCGTCTCTTGCGACGAATCCGCGACATGCACCGGTGGACCCACTGGCTCTCGCTCGCGACGGTCGCGCTCGCAATCGCCACGCCGGCCGCCGAGGCCGCTGCAGCGCCGAAGCGCGGCGAGCTGTTCCCGATCTTCACTGCCCTCGACGTCACCGGTCAGCCGCAGAGCACCGCGGGCTTCCGTGGCGCGCCGACGCTCATCGTTGCCATCACCGAGCGCGGAGCGGGCGACGCCATGCGCGCGTGGTTCGAGGGTGCGACCAAACGAGCCCCGAGCGTGCGCCAGAAGGGGATCATCTCGGTCAGCGTGCCCTTCTTCGTCAGCGAGTCGTACGCACGGTCCAAGGCCCGCGAGAAGATTCCGCAGCAGTACTGGCACGACAACCTGTTCGATTCACACCTCTCGATGGCGAAAGGCCTCGGACTGTCCGAGAGCGACGTCCCGTGGGTGTTCGTGCTCGACGCCCAGGGCAAGATCGTCGCCCAAGTCCACGCCCTCGCAGAGACGCCGGCCGCCAACGTGATTTGGAAATCGATCGAACCGCCGAAGTGATGCCGCCCCGCGCGCTCGCTCAACCTTCGCGATCGTCGCTCGCCACGCGGTCGCCGACTGCGATCGTCACGCTGTTCGCCTGCGGGATGTTGGTCCGCCACAGCAGGCGTCCGTCGATGCCGAGGCATTCGACGACCCCGCTGCCTGCGACGAGGAGGCGATCGCCGTCACGCAACAGCCCCGGACGGCCCCTCGCGGTGATCTCCGCGCGCCACACCGTGCGACCCGTGCGGGCATCGATTGCTCCGGCTTGTCGCCATCCCGCGAGGTACACGCGGCCCTCCGTTACGACCAACGCCCCCGCCGCGGCCTCCCCGAAGTCGGGATTCGTCCACAGCGGGGCACCGGTTGCGAGATCAATGGCTTGCACCGTTCTGCCGGCCGAGATGACGCACAGCGCGGGCACGTCTTCGCGATAGCTCATCGCCAAAGGATGCGCGTCAACTCATGGCGGGCGCAACGCGGCGTGTCGTCGTCACGGTGACGGCACCCTTCGTGCACTGGTTCTTGGGGAAGCCTGGTGCAGCCGTCACAGCGCGGAGGACGCCATGGACAAGAGGTTGAGCTTCTCGGACGCCGAGCTCGGACTTCCCCCGGAGAGGCTGGAACGCCCGAGCGCGGTGAAAGCCTGGATCGCGCGGCACCAGGAGGGCGATCCGACGCCGCGGGAGGAGGTCGCGCGCGTGTTCTTCACCGACGCAATTCACGCGGCAACGCGCATCCATTGAGACGCCGCGCCTCGCTCACTTCGTCGTGCCCACACGAGCTGAGCGAGCGCTCACACGATCGGCATCAGTACGAGCGATGAGCGTCAGCACGAGCGCCGAGTCCACTGGGGTCGTGCTGCCAGCATCCGAACGCGACATCGCGAGGATCATCGCCGCTTCGGCGGCCGGGACCATGATCGAGTGGTACGACTTCTACGTCTTCGGCAGCCTCGGAACGATTCTCGCGCCGCTCTTCTATCCCAAAGGCAACGACGTCGCCGCGTTCCTCGCCTTCCTCGCGACGTTCGCGACCGGCTTCGCGGTGCGGCCGTTCGGGGCGTTGTTCTTCGGCCGAATCGGCGACCTCATCGGACGCAAATACGCGTTCCTTGCCACGCTCTTGATCATGGGCGGCGCGACGACCGCGGTCGGCCTCATCCCGACGTACGAACGAATCGGAATGGCCGCTCCGATCATCCTCGTGCTGCTGCGAATGCTCCAGGGCCTCGCGCTCGGCGGCGAGTATGGCGGCGCCGCCGTGTACGTCGCGGAGCACGCGCCGAAGGACAAACGCGGGTTCTATACGAGCTTCATCCAGACCACCGCGACGCTCGGATTGTTCGTCTCGCTCGCGGTCATCCTCCTGGTTCGCGCGCTGATTCCGAAGCACGAGTTCGAGTCGTGGGGATGGCGTATCCCGTTCCTGCTGTCGGTCGTGCTCGTGGGTACGTCGGTCTACATCCGTTCGCGGCTCCGCGAGTCGCCGGTCTTCGCCAAGCTCAAGGCGGAGGGAAAGACGAGCGATGCGCCGCTGAAGGAGAGCTTCGGCAACAAGAAGAACTGGGGCGTGATCATGGTCGTGTTGCTCGGCGCCGCCGCCGGTCAGGCGGTCGTGTGGTACACCGGGCAGTTCTACGCGCTGTATTTTCTGCAGAACACGCTGAAGGTTCCGTTCGTCACCGCCAACTTGATCGTGGCCGCGGCGCTGCTCCTCGGCGTTCCGTTCTTCGTGGTCTTCGGTGCGCTCTCGGATCGAATTGGACGCAAGAAGGTCATGATGGCGGGCAACCTGCTCGCCGCGGTCCTGTTCTACCCCGTGTTCAAGGGCCTCGAGCTCTTCGCCGCACGTGGGAACATCGCGGCGCTGATCGCGCTGATGTTCGTGCTGGTCCTGCTCGTGACGATGGTCTACGGGCCAATCGCAGCGTTCCTCGTCGAGGCTTTCCCGGCGCGAATTCGCTATACGTCACTCTCGCTGCCGTATCACGTGGCGAACGGCTACTTCGGCGGATGCCTGCCGCTGATCGCGACCGTGCTCGTGACGAAGACCGGCAACCCCTACGCGGGCCTGGTGTTTCCCATCACGGTGGCCTTTTTGACCTTCGTCGCTGGGTCGCTCCTGCTGCGCGACGGCCCCCTCGACGTCGACGAGTGAAGACGAGGAGGTCGAGAAGGTGCGGACCACAGCCAACCTCGATGAGGTCTTGGTCGAGAGGTGGCCGAAGCCATCACCGCGAGCACAGTGTGCGCGATTGGAGGGGCGTCGCGCGCCCGAGGTGGCGGTGGACATGAGCCCATAATCAAACTTCGGCCCTCGATGAAGCATGGACACGATATGTCCGCCTGGGGTGGTGTTGGTTGTGGTGCGCGATATGATGTTTCGATGGCTGGTCAGATCGCGTTTTACTTCCCGCAGCAATGGGGCGGTGCGCGTGCCGGGGCAGGGCGTCCGAGAGGGACCCGACGCAGCGACCGCCTGCCGCACAAGTCGAGACCGCGGGTGTCGAAGCACCGGCCGCACCACGTCACGGTCCGAGTCGCCCGCGGTACCTGGAATCTCCGCAGCCAGCGCTGTTTCGCGCCCATCCGGGCCGCCCTCGCGGCGGTTCGCCGGCGGTCCGGCTTCCGGGTCGTCCACTTTTCGGTGCAGCACAACCACCTGCATCTGGTCACCGAGGCCATCGACCGCAAGGCGATGAGCAATGGCCTGCGCTCGCTCCTCATTCGTATTGCGCGGGGGCTCAATCGCGTCATGTGCGCCAGGGGCAGGCGCTTTTCGGACCGATATCACGAGCACGTCCTCGGCACGCCCACCGAGGTGCGTAACGCGCTCCGATACGTCATCGGGAACCGATTCGTTCACCTCGGGCGGTGGGGCCACCAACTCGCCCACGACCTGGTCGACGTATTCTCGTCGCTCGCGGCCGCCGACCTCGTCGACCTGCCGGAATGTTGGCTGCTTCGCGAGGGCTGGACCCGCGCCGGCCCGTGGTGACGGCGCTCACTCACTCCATCGACAGGGAGGGTGTCCTCGCCCAGCGTGACTCCACGGTCGCAGCGCGATCCGCGGACAACGTGGTTCGCCCGATGACCTGCAGGACCCCGCCAGGATCGCAGCCGCAGATCCCGGGCGCCCACGCGGCGTTGGCCTCGACCACGGCCCAACCGCGTCCTTCGATCCTGCCCACGTCGACGACGACCCCGGGAGGCAGCGCGACATCTCGGTCGGCGCACAATCGCTCCAGCGTCTCGAGGGCTCCGCTCCCCTCTTCGTCCGAGATCGGCCAAGAGCCGTCACCGGCTCTCGCGATGTCGCCGCTGCGCATGTAGGCCGAGTGTGTCACGACACGCGGTCCAGCAAGAACGCGCGGACCTCGACCTCGAACCGGACGGGCTCGGAGACCAGAGTCGCGATGGAGCCGTCGATCGCGCCCTCCCGATCGATCACTTCGTCGGCTTCGTACACCCGAGCCGCGAAGACCTTCGGCGGGTTTGACGAAGGCTCGCTCCGAAACCTCCGCGACCGTGCTCGCGCGGATGGCGCGCTCTACGTGACGTTCCCTCTGCCCTCGAGCTCCGGAGCGGCGCGCCACACTGCGTTCGAGTCGTCGGAGTGTCGCCGCGAGAGCACGGTCACTGGTCGGACGTGCCTTCAGGATTGCCCAATGAGCCGCACCCTCGTCGCTGCGTTCGCCCTGTTTCTCGCCGCATGTGGAGTCACGAAGACCTCTCGCGTCCTCACCGGGGGGATTGCGCCACCCTTCGTCGGTGAGGTGCGCGTCATCATGGAGGGGCAGCCGCTGCCCGAATCGTTCCGTGAGGTCGCGATCGTGCAGGCCCGCCGTGGGGGACCCACGCCGACCTCCCCCATGTCATCGCCGGACTTCGCAAGGAAGCAGCTTTGATCGGATGCGACAATAGCCTCGCATCGGGAACGGCTGTGTGCGACGTGACGCGCGAGCTCCCGTAGACGAGCCCGAGCTTGCTGGCGATGCCCCGGTCCGGCCCGTGCGCCGTCGTGGCTGCGTTCCGGTTCGCATATTGCGTGCTCGCCAGGGGAGGAGGCGAGAAGCAGATGGCCAGGAAGACCCTGGTGACGAGATTCGGCCACGCGGACGAGGCCGAGCGCGTCGTCGAGAAGCTGCGACAGGACGGCTTCGCCCTCGCGCATATCGGCGGAGTCGTGCGTGCAGCAGGTGGCCGTGAGCTCGCGCAAGGCAGCCGGCGGAAGGGCTCGGCGAGGGAGCGCGTCACGGTCGGCGGCGTCCTCGGCGGCCTCGTCGGCTTGTTCATCGGCGCCACGGCGCTGACCATCGCCGGAATCGCGGGCGCGATCGTGGTGCTCGGATCGCTCATCGGTGCTCTTGCGGGAGCGGCCCTCGGCGCCGAACTGGGGCGACGGATCGACGCCTTCGCGCGTGTGGACGTGCCCCGCGAGCAGGCGCATCGCTCCCCCTCACGCCTCGGCAACAAGGACGCGGCCATCGTGAGGGTGACGGTGAACGACGAGGAAGAGGAGGCGCGCGCCCTCGAGATCCTCCGCGGCGAAGCGAGCTTGCACAAGCACTCACTCCTCTTTCGCATCCCCGCGCTCAGCGACGAGGGGCGCCCGTCGAGGCCGTCGCTCGCGTGAGCGCTTTGGGCCGCCAGGCAGACACGCTGCTGTGCAGTCGACAGCTGTGCTGACCTGTGCACAGGGCCGATACCTGCATCTGGTCACCGAGGCGGCCGACCGTAGAGCGATGAGCAACGGATTACGCTCGCTCCTGATTCGCGTCGCTCGGGGGCTCAATCGGGTCATACGCGCGCGCGGCCAGCGCTTCTCGGATCGATATCACGAGCACATCCTCGGCACGCCCACCGAGGTTCGCAACGCGCTCCGTTACGTCATCGGCAATCGGTCCGTCCATCTCGCGCGCTGGGGCCATGACGCTGGCGACGCCGTCATTGACGCGTTCTCGTCCCTCGCCGCTGCCGACCTGGTCACATCGCCGGCAGGTTGGCCGCTGCGCGAAGGCTGGACGCGTGCCGGCCCGTGGTGAGCGTCACCGATGCTCAGGCGAGTTGCCGTGCGGCCACGCTCGCACCGGCGCCCGCCCCTAACACCTTCTCGTCGGCGGGTTTGACGAAGGCTCGCTCGGAGCGGCGTCGAATCTCGGCCATCGTGTTCGCGTGGACGACGCGCCGGACGTGACGTTCCGGAGTCTCGGCCAACCAGCGGGCGTCGGGCTCGAGGAGTACACAGCCAGCCGACGGAGCGATTGGAGTCGGCGAGCCGGGTCTCGGCGTAGAACACCACGTCCGCTCTGCCGTCGAGCTCCCGAGGGGAGGCGTAGCTCGTCGCTCGCACGACGTCCCAACCGGCCCTGACCGTCCCTGGGCGGTTTGCATGTCGGAGTGGGCTCGATGGGGAGGTCGCGTGACGGAACCCGCTGCAGCGTATCGGTTGACCCGTCAGGCGCGACGCGCGTTCTCGTCCATCCGAGGCGGCTCACACTCGACACGTGACTGCGGCGACGATCGAGCCGTCGCAGGCTGGCTGCGGCACAGCGTGCCTGTGCACATGCGCCGGTATTCGAACCTTGGCGATCTTGCGTCGGTGTCGAGGAGGCCGACTGCGAGCGTTTGTTCAGCGCTTCCCGTATGTCGTGTTAGGGTCATTGAGACGATGGCCAGCGCAGGCGCACTTCTGCTGGCCGCGACGACGGCGTCGGTGTCGTCGCCAAGCTCCGTGCGTATCTCGCTCGGCGGCACGCCGGTTGGCTACTCGCACGTGACGTCGTCAGGATTCGACGGTCGCTTTTCGTCGTCGCGGGGCGGGGGCGAGCTCCGAGCGGGAGGAAGCTACCGCAGCTGGGGCTTCCTCGACCTCGGCGCGGTGACCTCGTGGTCACACCCCTACTCCTCCGAGGTCCACGCCTTCCGAGTGCTGGCTTCCGCGCTCGTAGTCATGAATCCCGGCGCGCCGGTTGAATTCGGTGCGGGACTCCGCTTCGGCCTCTTCGTCGCAACCGAGCAGCTGGTCGGCTGGAGGCCGGGCGGGCCCGTGACCTACCCACCCCCGGAACGCTACACCGCGACCTATGTCGGCCTGGCGGGCATCCTCGCTGTCGAGGCTCGGATCAGGATTGCCCCTCAGGTCCAGCTTGGCTCGTATCTCGACCTCGGCGTGGCGAGTGGCACTGGATCGGTGCGGAACGCTCAATTCGAACCGTATCTCGGGAGCTATCTGACCGGCCGACTCGAATCGCTCTCCATCGAGCCCGGCATCGCCGGCTGGCTTGCGTTCTGAGGTCGACGAAGACCCGGGAATCGCGCGGCGCTTGCGTGCCACGCACTGTTCGCGTAGCCAGGGCTCGCGCTACACGAGCCCGAGCTCGCTCAACGCAGCGCGCAGCTTGTCCTCGGACTTCTTCGGATCCGCGAGCCTGAACAGCGCGTAGCGGGCGCCGTCGTCGAGTGCGTGCCAGCGGGCCGGGTCGACGGTGAGCCCGCAGGCGTGCGCACGATGCACGACTTCGTCGCGGGCGGCGTCGGTCGTCCACGGGCGCGCGTCGAACGGCACGGGCACGAGCGTCTCGACCTTGCCGATCGCCTTCTCGCCGAGCTTGGTGGCGAGCGAGCGGTAGGCCTCGACCTCGGCGGCCGACGCGATCTCGGTGCTCACGAGCAGCGCCCGATCGTCGCGCGGAAGCGCCTGCCAAGCCGCGAGCGACAGGCGCACGCCGGCCAGATCGGATTTGCGACGCACGTCGAGCGGCATCCACTCCAGCGTGACGTTGTTCTCACCCTCGAACGCGAAGACTCGACCCATGACCCGATGGTCTCACGTCGGGGCCATGGCGGCGAGGTGCGATCGGTTCATTCGCACCAGTCGCGTTCCCCCACTCACGAGCATGAGGGTGTCCCACCACTCGGTTCCGGCGTGCACGTACCGGAGCTGCACGCCGAACACCGTGCGCTCGCGTAGTGCGGCACGTGCGGCGGCGAGGGACGCGGCTGCGTCCGGATCGCCCGCGTAGGCTTCGGCGCCGCCCTTCCACACGATCTCGAGCAGCTCGGCGCCCTGCGCGATGTCGCCGAACAGTGCGTCGAGCATCGCGTCATCGAGCATGCCCTCTTGCAGCGACGGGAGCGCGTCGTCGTCGGTCATGCAGGTTCCCTCTTCACGAAGCGTAGGGCCTTCTTCGGCGCGGGGCACACGCGGAGACACTCGCCGCAGCCGTCGCATGCGCTCTCGACGATACGCGGCCTTCCGGCCTCGATGACGATCGCACCTTCGACCGGACAGCGCTCGGAGCACACCGAGCAGAAGCTGGTGTAGCCGAGGCACGCGTCGGGGAAGATGCGCATCACACCCTCGGGCTCGGGCTCTCCGAGACCGATGTTGGTGCTCTTCACTGCTCGCGGCACGTCGGCGCCGTGGACCCGGAAGTGCGGAATCGTGTCGTTCGCCTTGCGCTTCGCGTAGAAGTCGCTCAGCGAGAACCCCGCCGGCTTCTCGGGCTTGTCGACCTCCTTCTTGTTGCCCGTGAGCAACGAGAAGAGGCCACGGCGCGACACGCCGCTCATGGCATCGCGCCTCCCGGTCCGAGATTGAGGCCGGCCGCGGGGTGTTGGTCGTTCATCGCGTTGGGCACGTGGCACTGCGTGCAGCTCTGGCGATAGGGGTGCGGCGTCTTCAGCCCGACGGCGCCGAGCGGTCCGTGACAGCTCGAGCAGTCGGGGCGCATCGCCGTCGGGTGCGGAATGGTCGGCGGCGCGCCGGGCCACGCGCGTGTGCCCTTGCCCCACGCGACGAGGCCCGCGAAGTCGTTCTGCGGCGGGTCTACCTTGGGCGCATCGGTGCGCGGATCGGCCATCACCGCGTGGCATTGGGTGCAGTTCGAATAGAGCTGATGGCTCATCTTCGGCGCGACGAGCTGACCGATCTTCAGCCCGGTGGCGTGGCACGCGGTGCAATCGGGTGGGCCCATCTGGATGATGCGGTGTGGGATGGTCGGCGGCGCACCGTCGTACGCGCGACGCGACGCGCGCTTGGCGAGCGCGGCGGCCCGATCGGCCTCCGTCTGCACCACCGGCGCGTTCACGTCGACGATCGCGAGCTTGTCGAACACCCCTTCGTACACTGCGGAGTTGGGGCCGTAGCGGTGCTCGCGCTCGTCTTTGTACCCACGGGCGCTGGCAGCCGCGAACGTGAGCGGCCGGGCGGAAGTCGCGATGTTTCGCAGCGAGGCCGTGTCGGCCGCGGTGCCGCGGATGCCGCTGACGAACCCCGCGGCCGCGCCGAAGAGCACGATGGCGACCGCGACGTGGAGCGTGCGCGCCTCCATGGCTCAGCCCTTTCCTGCGGCCGCCGCGACCTTCGGGGGCCTCTTCTTCACGCGCACCGCGCACTTCTTGTAGTCGGGCTGCTTGGAGAGCGGATCGTGCGCCTCGAGGGTGACGCGGTTGATCAGGATCGTCTCGTCGAAGAACGGCACGAACAGGCTCCCGGGTGGGGGCGAGCCCCGCCCGTCGATCCACACCGGGACCTCCACGCTCCCGCGTCGACTCTCGATCACCACCACTTCGCCGTTCTGCACGCCGAGCGCCTTGGCGTCGTCGCGGTGCATCTCGACGTAGGCCTGCGGCATCGCCGCGTGCAGCTGCGGGATGCGCATGGTGAGCGAACCGGTGTGCCAATGCTCGATGACGCGCCCGGTGCAGAGCCACATCGGGTACTCCGCGTCGGGCATCTCGGGCGGGTTCTCGTGGGGGTGGAACCAGATCAGCGCGCGGTCGTCCTTGGTGACCGAGTGATAGAACTGGATGTCGGCCTTGGTGGCGTAAGGATCGTCGAACTTCGAAAAGCGGAACCTGGTCTCACGCCAGGAGCCATCCTTCTGCTGCACCACCGGCCAACGTAGGCCGCGGGCCTTGACGTACTCCTGATAGGGCGCGAGGTCCTTGTGCTTGAATCGGGAGAACTTGCGATATTCGTCGAACAAGCGCTCGTCGACGTTGATGTCGTAATAGTGCTTCCAATCCCAGATCTGAACCTCTTTGCCGTCCTTCTCGGTGTGGAACAGCCACTTGCCGTCCTTGTCCTTCATGCCGGCGTGACCGAGCTCCATCAGCTTGTGCGACACCGCGATCAGCTGCCAGCAATCGTCGCGCGCCTCGCCCGGCGGATCGACCTGCTTGAACCACTGCTGGGTGCGGCGCTCGCTGTTGCCGAACATCCCGTTCTTCTCGACCCAAAGCGCGCTCGGCAAGAGCAGGTCGGCCATCATCGCCGTCTGCGTCGGGTAGACGTCGCTGACGATGAGGAACTTGTCGGGGTCCTTGCGGGAAGGGTCGATCAGCGCGTTGCGGTTGGGCATCGACTGCGCCGGGTTGGTGACCTGCACCCAGATCGTGTCGATGTCGCCGCCCTTGGCCTTGGGCGTGGAGAACCGCTTCCACATCTCCACGGTGTGGTAGCCGGGCTTCGCGTTGATGCGGCCCGCCGGGAGGTTCCACAGCGCCTCGGCCTCTTTGCGGTGCTCGTCCTTGGCGACGAGGAGCCCGCCGGGAAGGGCGTGCACCAACGTGCCGACCTCGCGCGCGGTGCCGCACGCAGAAGGCTGACCGGTGAGCGAGGTGGGCGCGTCGCCCGGCTTGCCGAAGTGACCGCTGAGGAGGTGAACGCCGTGGACCAGGTCGTTGATCGCCGTGCCGCGCGTGTGCTGGTTCATGCCCATGCACCACAGCGAGGTGATCTTCAGGTCCTTCTTGCCGAAGAGCTCCGCCAGCATGCGGATGTCCTTCGCCGCGACGCCCGAGAGCTTCTCGACCTTCTCCGGCGTGTACTCCTTCAGCGCCGCCTTGTACTCGTCGAAGGTCATCGCCTTGCCGTCGAGGGTCGGCGGATCGACGCGCTGGCGGAAGTTGCAGTACTTCTCGACGAAGCCCTTGTCGTACGTCCCGCTCTCGACGAGCAGGTGCATGATGCCGAGCGCGATCGCGAGGTCGCCGTGCGGCTTCATGGTGAGGACGTGCTCGCAGAACCCGCTGGTCCTGGTCCGGCGCGTGCCGATGTCGATGAGGGTGACCTTCTCGCCCTTGGAGCGGCGATCGACGATGCGCGAGAACAGCACCGGGTGCATCTCGGCGGGGTTGTTGCCCCAGAGGATGATGACGTCGGCCTTGTCGAGATCGTCGTAGCAGCCGGCCGGCTCGTCGACGCCGTAGGTGGAGAGGAACCCGGTGACCGCGCTCGCCATGCACAGGCGCGCGTTCGGATCGATCTGGTTGTTGCCGATGCCCGCCTTGATGATCTTGTTGGCGGCGTAGCCTTCGGGGATGGTCCACTGGCCGCTGCCGTAGATGGCGAAGCCTGCGGGGTTCTTCATCACCCGCTTGGCGATGACCTCGATGGCCTCGTCCCACGAGATCGGCTCGAGCTTGCCGTTCTTGCGGAGCATCGGCTTGGTCAGGCGGTCCTTGCCATAGAGCGCGAGGCCGACGTGATAGCCCTTCACGCAGAGCAGGCCCTTGTTGACCTCGGCCTTCTGATCGCCCTGGATCGAGACGACCTTCCCGCCTTTGACGCCGACCTGCACGTGGCAGCCGGTGCCGCAGAACCGGCACGGAGCCTTGTTCCAGGTGATGCCGTCGGCGGCGACGGGCTCGGCGTGGGCGAGGCCCTCCTTACCGAGCGCGAGCCGCGAGGCAGCGACGGTGGCGGCGCCCATGGCGGAGTTGCGGATGAAGTCACGGCGGTCCATCAGGCGGCTCCCGGGTTCGAGACGTCGTCGGAGAAGTCGATCGAGACGACGTCGACGAAGGCGACACCGTCGAGGTTGCGGAGCGACTCGCAGAGCGTTTCGCCCTCGGCGAGCGACGCGGTCTCCACGACCACCGGAAGACGCAATCCGTGCGCTTCGCCGCACGTGATGCGCGAATCGAGGGCCAGGGCGTCGAGGGCCCGAGCTCGTGTTCGCACATCATTTTCCAGCGTGAGAACGAGTCCGCTCACAGTCATGGGGACCCCCCGTCGCAAACCCCGCGCCATTTGGACAAGAAGGTCCACTTATTCGAGAAATGGACGCACTGGTCCACTATGGCCGAGCTCTCGAGCCCCCGCTGGCACGGGGCGTGCGAACCGACCCGGTCGAGGCCAACGTGCGCGCGACCGTCCCCACCCTGTTTTTCACGTGCCTGCTCCCGGCTTCGTTCGCCGGTTGCGGCAACCGTGATCAGCCGCAGACCTTCGCCCCAGCTCCCTCGGCGAGCACGATGGGCACGACGCGGATCCACGAGCCCGAGAAGCTCTGGTCCGTCGAGACCGGCAAGGTCGACGCGCTGGGGGCCCCCCTGCGGGCCGCTTGCGTGACCTGCCACACGCTGCGCACCCCCAATGCGCTCCCCGACAAGCCCGAGGACCTGAAGGAGTTCCATCAGGGGATGCTCTTCGATCATGGCAACAACCGTTGTGCGAGCTGTCACGTCGTCGGCGCGCAGGACGTGCTCCGCCTCGCCGACGGCCGCACGGTGCCGATGCGCGACGCCATCGTGCTCTGCGGCCAGTGCCACGGCTCGCAGCTCCGCGACTACAAGGCCGGCGCGCACGGTGGAATGAACGGCTACTGGGACCTCGCGAGCGGCGACCGTTTGCGCAACCATTGCGTCGACTGTCACGACCCGCACGTTCCGCGGTTCGCGCCCTCGAACCCGGTGTTGCCGCCGCGCGACCGTCTGCTCGGCCCGCCCATTCCTCATGAGGGCGGCCCCGCCATCCCCCGCCTCTCGCCAGCCCCGAGCGGGTCAGGAGGTCACCCGTGAGCGAGAGCGAAGAGAAGCAGCCGCGTCGCGTGCACCTCAAGGTGCTCGGCGCGACCCTCGGCGCAGGCGCGTTCGCCTACGCGATGGCCCCGCTCCGCGCGTGGACCAAGGACATCAGCAAGGAGCAGTTCCTCCAGAAGCACTACAAGGAGCTGAACAAGGAGGAGCTCGCCAAGGTCATCACCCGCCTCGAGGCCGAGACCAAGCGCGACTACGGCCGCGACGTCACCATCAAGGACCCGAAGCCGCGCGAGGGCGTGGAGTTCGGCTACGCGCTGAACCTCTCGGTGTGCATCGGCTGCCGCAAATGCGCCGAGGCCTGTCACGTCGAGAACAACCACGACCGCAAGACCAACAACAGCTACATCCGTGTGATCGAGATGGAGCAGGGCTCCATGGACATGGAGCGCGGCACCACGCAGTACGACCACCCGGTGCCCGCGCCCGGCAAGTTCTACATGCCGGTGCAGTGTCACCAGTGCGACAACGCGCCGTGCACCAAGGTCTGCCCGGTGCAGGCCACGTGGAAGGAGCCCGACGGCATCGTCGTCGTCGACTACAACTGGTGCATCGGCTGTCGCTATTGCGAGGCCGCGTGCCCGTACCACGCGCGTCGCTTCAACTGGACCAAGCCCGAAATCCCCGCCGAGCAGATCAACCCCAACCAGGGGTACCTCTCCAACCGCATCCGTCCGCAGGGCGTGGTCGAGAAGTGCACGTTCTGTCTGCACCGCACGCGTGAGGGGCGCTTGCCCGCCTGCCTCGAGGCGTGCCCCACCGGTGCGCGCGTGTTCGGCAACCTGCTCGATCCCGACAGCGAGATTCGCTGGGTGCTCGAACACAAGCGGGTGTTCATCCTCAAAGAGGAGCTCGGGACGCGCCCGCGGTTCTTCTATTACTTCGACGTGTGATGCCATGACCAAGAACTCCCACGTCATCACCTATCCCCGGTTCATCGGCCGCATGGTGCTCGGCGCGTTCGACGGCACCTGGCGGTTCTACGTCTGGATGACCGCGCTCACGGCCATCGCGCTGGTCGGCGCCAACGCCTGGGCGCAGCAGACCGCGAACGGCATGCACGTCACCTCGATGACGGACCACGTCTCGTGGGGTCTGTACATCGCCAACTTCACCTTCGGGGTCGGCCTCGCCGCCGGCGCCGTGATGATGGTGATTCCCGCGTATCTCTACGACGACCACGAGATGCACGACGTGGTGCTCATCGGCGAGCTCCTCGCCATCGCCGCGATCAGCGTGTGCATCGGGTTCGTCGTGGTCGACATGGGACGCCCCGACCGGCTGTGGCACATCCTCCCCGGCATCGGGCGGTTCAACTGGCCGATCTCGATGCTCACCTGGGACGTGCTGGTGCTCAATGGCTACTTGCTATTGAACCTGCATATCGCGGGATATCTCGTCTACATGAGGTTTCTCGGCAAGCGCCCGGACAAGCGCTGGTATCTGCCGTTCGTCTTCCTCTCGATCGGTTGGGCCATCTCCATCCACACGGTGACCGCCTTCCTCTACAGCGGCCTCGGCGGCCGGCCCTTCTGGAACTCGGCGCTCCTCGCTCCGCGGTTCATCGCCAGCGCGTTCATCACCGGCCCGGCGTTCGTCATCGTCCTGCTCCAGGTGGTCCGACGCGCGTCGTCGTTCCGCGTGGGCGACGGGCCGATTCGCACGCTCACCTCGGTGCTCCGGGTGACGGTGCTGCTCAACCTTTTCATGCTCGGCTCCGAGGTGTTCACCGCGTTCTACACCGGCGGAACCCACTCGACGGCGGTGCACTACCTGTTCTTCGGCTCGCACGGCCGGCACGCCCTGGTGCCCTGGATCTGGAGCGCGATCGCGCTCAACGTGGTCTCGGCCATCGTGCTGCACTCCAAGGCCACCCGCGAGCGGCTCGAGCTCCTCGACTTCGCCTGCTTCGCCGCGTTCGCCGGCGTGTGGATCGAGAAGGGCATGGGCCTGATCATCCCCGCCTTCGTCCCGAGCACGCTCCACGAGATCGTGGAGTACTCACCGACGCTCACCGAGTGGAAGATCACCGCGGGCGTGTGGGCGTTCGGCCTGATGGTGCTGACCCTCGCGCTCAAGACCGCGCTGCCCGTGTTGACGGGCGAGGTGTCGCTCGGCGGGCGGAAGGAGCCGGACGCCGACGACGTGCCGCACGCGGCCTGACGGGCGACCTGCCGCCCGTTACCTGTTACCTGACGCTCGTCAGTACCGCCGGTCGCTCCCGGTGCGAGGCTCGGCCTTGTCACAAAGGGGGCTGATCGCGATGAACGCGTCCAACGGGTTGCGGTGGGTCGGGTTTGGTCTGTCGCTCGTCTTGGTCTCCGCGTGCGCGGCGCCCTCGTCGTCGAGTGACGCTCCCGATGCGAGCGCGGATTCCGCGCCCTCCGTCGCCACCGCGGCATCCTCGAGCGCCCTTTCGATCATCGACGCGCACCCGGTGCTCCACGCGGTGCTGCAGGACACCGTGCCGCTGCGCAAGCTCGGTGGCTCCGGCTTCGAGCCGCTGCCGATCAGCATGCGTGCGGGTGGCGCTTGGACGCCGACGGGCAGTAGCAGGCTGGTGGTCGCGTTGCCCGAGGGCAGCGACGGCGCCACTCGCCTCTCGTTGCGCGACGACGAAGGGGCGTGGATCGAGATCCGCGGCAACGACTCGAGCCACGTGCCTGCAACGTTGGAGCAGCGCGCGGTGGTGTTCGAGCGAGCCTCCCTCGACACCGACGTGGTTCACGTCGCGTCGCAATCGATGGTCGAAGAGTTCCGCGTCCTGCGCACCGAACGCGCGAGTCGGGCGTTCCGCTGGTCACTGCGGCTGGGTCCGCGGGTCGGCTCGGTGAGCCGGCGCGGCGACCACTTCGAGATCCTCGATCGCGACGGTCGCGTGCTGTTCCTCGGCGCTCCGGTGTTCGCGGTCGATGCCAAGGGCGTGCGCCGCCTGCTCGACCTGCGCGTCGACGAGGCCGCGGGCACGACCACGCTCGCAGCGTCGCTCGACGCAGCGGGCCTCGAGTATCCGATCGTCGTCGATCCCGGTTGGACCTCCACGACCAGCATGTCCACGCCGCGCGGCTCAGCGTGGAGCGGTCTCCTTCCCAGCGGCAAGGTCATCGTCGCGGGCGGGAACATCGGCGGCTCGCTCACCTCTTCTGCCGAGACCTGGGACCCGTCGACGGGCAATTGGACGACGGTCGCCTCGATGTCGCAGCTGCACAGCACGGGGAGCAGCCTCGTCTTCGACGGCAAGTTCTTCGTGGTCGCTGGATCGAGCAGCGCCGCCGAGGCGTTCGACGGCACGAGCTGGGCGACGACCTATCTGCCCGTCCAGAAGCAGTACCCGCTGGTCGTCTCCATGGGCTCGAAGCTGCTCGCGGCTGGCGGCAAGGACGGCACCGGCAGTGCCGACGTCACCTCGGCCCACGTGTTCAACGGCACGTCGTGGAGCGCGGTCGCATCGATGTCGGTCCCGCGCACGTACGGCGGCATCGCCTGGCTTGCCTCCAAGGGCAAGGCGATCGTCTTCGGCGGCGTCGGCGGCACGCCGTACACCAAGGCGTCGGCCGAGTTCTACGATCCGGTTGCCAACACCTGGTCGCCGGCCGCCCCCGCGCCGTACGAGCTCTACATGGTCCAGAGCCTGACGCTCCCTGACGGTCGCGTCCTCGTGTATGAGGCCTATACGGGGAGTGCGGTGACCCCGCTGATCTACGATCCCGCGTCCAATTCCTGGAGCTCCGTCGGCACCCACCCAGACCCGGGGTGGCAGAACGCAACGGTCCTCACGACCGGCAAAGTCCTGCTGACCGGTACCGGTCCGGTCGACCCTGTGGCCGTCTTCGACCCGGCCACCAACACGACGGTGGGAGCGAGCCAGCTCTCCGGACGTTGCTCCGAGTACGCACTGGTCGGCGTCGCGGGGGGCAAGGCGCTCGCGGCCGGCGGATTCTCCTGCGCCGGAGCCCTCGCTCTGTCGACGGCAGAAGTGTTCATGCAGCAGGCAAACGGCCAGACGTGCGGCGCCCATGGCGACTGCACGGGCAAGCTGTGCGTGGACGGGTACTGCTGCAACTCCACGTGCACCTCGATCTGCCAGGCCTGTGACGTGAGTGGCAGCCTCGGCACCTGCTCGAACGTGACCGGGGTCCCCCACTCCACCCGGGGCGACTGCGGCACGTACGTCTGTCAGGGCGGCGGAGCCACCTGTCCGACGACCTGCTCTTCCGACTCGGGATGCGCGAGCGGCTACTATTGTAGCGGCACGAGCTGCGTGTTGAAGAAGGACAACGGCGCGAGCTGTCCGACGGGCGGGCGCGAGTGCGCGACCGGCAACTGCGTCGACGGCGTGTGCTGCAACACCGCCTGCAGTCTCGGCTGCCAGGCGTGCGACGCCGCGGGTTACGTCGGCACGTGCTCGAACGTGACCGGCACGCCGCGCAGCCCGCGCACGTGCGGATCGTATCTGTGCGTGTCGGGGAGCAGCTGCCCGTCGAGCTGCACCACCGACGGTCAGTGCGTCAGCGGGTACTACTGCAACGGCACCAACTGCGTCGCGAAGAAGTCCAACGGCACCGCGTGTCCCACGGGCTCGCACGAGTGCACGTCCACCAATTGTGTGGATGGGTATTGCTGCAACTCGGGCTGCACCTCGACCTGCCAGGCGTGCGACGTCAGCAGCGCGTTCGGCGCCTGCACCACGGTCTCCGGCGTTCCCCACGGCACGCGCGGCACTTGCGGCGCATACAGCTGTCAGGGCGCGAGCGCGTCGTGTCCGTCCTCGTGCTCGGACGACGGCGGCTGCGCGTCGGGGTACTACTGCTCGGGCACCACTTGTGTCGCCAAGAAGTCGAACGGGGCTTCGTGCCCGAGCGGCGCCCACGAGTGCTCCACGGGCAACTGCGTCGACGGGGTCTGCTGCGACACCGCGTGCGGCGGTCAATGCGAGGCGTGCGACGTCGGCGCGAGCCTCGGTACCTGCGTCGCCGTGTCGGGGGCGCCGCACGGCACCCGCACCGTGTGCAGCGGGACCGGCGTGTGCCAGGCGCAGTGCAGCGGCCTCGACCGCAATGCCTGCGGAGCGTTCCCCGGCACCGGCATCGTCTGCGCGGCCGCCTCGTGCGCGGGCAGCGCGTCGACGCCGACGCGCACCTGCGACGGTCTCGGCGCTTGCGCACCCGGGTCTTCGACGAGCTGCGATCCGTACGTGTGCGGTCCGACGTCGTGCAAGACCAGCTGCTCGACCGGCGCCGACTGCAAGTCGGGCTACTTCTGCAGCGGCACGACCTGCGTGACCACGGGTGGCGCGGGCACTGTCTGCTCGTCGCCCTCCCAGTGCGCGAGTGGGAACTGTGTCGACGGCGTGTGCTGCACGGCCACGTCGTGCACCGCGCCGCTCAAGTGCAACGCCAAGGGTGACGGCACGTGCTCGAAGCCGCTCGGGACCGCCTGCAGCGCAGGCAGCGAGTGCGGCTCGGGACAGTGCGTCGATGGCGTCTGCTGCAACGTCGCGTGTGGTGGTCAGTGCGAGGCGTGCGATGTCGGAGGCAGCGTCGGGACCTGCGTGCCCGCGGCCGGTGCGCCACACGGCAGCCGGGCCGCGTGCGGCGGCACGGGCCCGTGCAAGGCCGTCTGCAATGGCTCTGACCGCACCACGTGCGGCGCGTACCCTGGAACGTCGACGGTCTGTGCCGCGGCATCGTGCTCGACGGGCACGGCCACGCCGACCCGTACCTGCGACGGTCTCGGCAACTGTGCAGCGGTGTCGACGAGCAGCTGCAACCCCTACGTTTGCGGGCCGACCAGCTGCAAGTCGTCGTGCGGCGCCGACACGGACTGCGTCGCCGGGTACTTCTGCAGCGGCACGACCTGTGTGTTGAAGCAGCTTGCAGGCACCACCTGCACGTTGCCGAACCAGTGTCAGGCGGGCAACTGCGTCGACGGCGTCTGCTGCACCACCAGCTCCTGCAGCGCGGGGCTGAGGTGCAACGTGAAGGGCGACGGCACCTGCTCGAAGCCGCTCGGCACGACCTGCTCTTCGTCCACCGAGTGCGGTTCGGGGCTCTGCGTCGACGGAGTCTGCTGCAACTCGACGTGCACCGGAAAATGCGAGGCTTGCGACGTAGGCGGCAGCCTCGGAACCTGCCTCGCCGTGTCGGGTGCTCCGCACGGCTCGCGCGGTGGATGCACCGGTACGGGCGCCTGTCAGGCGACGTGCACCGGCTCCGACCGCACCGCGTGCGGCGCGCCGCCCGGTACGGGAACCGTGTGCGCCGCGGCGTCGTGCGCGACGGGAACGTCGACACCAACGCGGACCTGCGACGGTCTCGGGAGCTGCGCGCTGGCGTCGACCAGCAAGTGCGACCCCTACGTGTGCGGCGGAACCGCGTGCAAGGTGAGCTGCTCCGGCGACACCGACTGCGCGACGGGGTACTTCTGCAGCGGCAGCGTCTGCACGACGACCGGCAACCCGGGCACGCTCTGCTCCTCGCCGACGCAGTGCAAGAGCGGCAACTGCGTCGATGGCGTCTGCTGCACCGTCAGCTCCTGCGCAGCCCCCCTGAAGTGCAACGCCAAGGGGGACGGCACGTGCTCGAAGCCCCTCGCCGCGCTCTGCGGATCGAACGGCGAGTGCGGCTCCGGGTTCTGCGCCGACGGCGTCTGCTGCAACGCGGCGTGCTCCGGCCAATGCGAGGCGTGCGACGTGGGCGGCAGCGTCGGCACCTGTGTCGCCACGGTGGGAACGCCTCACGGCAGCCGCGCAGTGTGTGGTGGCACCGGGGCATGTCAGTCGAGCTGCAATGGCTCCGATCGCACCAAGTGTGGATCGTTCCCCGGAACCTCCACGCCCTGCCAGGCGGCCAACTGCACGCTCGGCAAGGCGTATGGCACCGGCTACTGCGATGGGCTCGGCGGCTGTCCGACGCCGTCGCCGACCGATTGTGGCGCGTACACGTGCGGTACGGTGTCGTGCAAGACGTCGTGCGGCACCACCGCGGACTGCGCCACCGGCTACGCCTGCAAGTCGGGCGCGTGCGTATCGACCTCGGAGCTCGGGACGCTCTGCGACAACGACTCGCAGTGCAAGAGCGGTCACTGCACCGCGGCCGGCCCCGACAAGAAGGTCTGCTGCAAGGACGCCGTGTGTGCCGCGGGCAGCGCGTGCGCCGACACGACGGCGGTGGCGCTCGCGGGCTCGTGCCTCAAGCTCGCCGGCCAGACCTGCTCCACCACCGACGACTGTTTGTCGGGGTTCTGCGTCGACGGCGTTTGCTGCGACAGCGTGTGCGCCGGTCAGTGCGAGGCATGCGACGTGCCCGGCGCCCTCGGCAAGTGCACCGCGATCAACGGCGCTCCACACGGCACCCGCACCAAATGCAGCGAGGGTGGGAGCGACCTGTGCAAGGCGCTCGCCTGCGACGGCGGGAAGGATCGCACCAAGTGCACCGGGTACGCCAACGGCCCGGACAAGGAGTGCGCTCCTGCGTCGTGCGTCGACGACACCGCGACCGAGGCCTCGTACTGCGATGGCTCCGGCACCTGTCGGAAGACGACCGGCAAGAGCTGCACGCCCTACCGCTGTGGCGACAAGGTCTGCAGGACGAGCTGCGGGTCCGACGCCGACTGCGTGACGGGCAACGTCTGCGACTCGGGCAAGTGCCTCGTCGCCAAGGCCAAGTGCAGCGACGACGGGCTCTCGTCGATCCCGGCCGACAAGTCCGCGGCGAGAGCATGCGGCGTCTACCGCTGCAACCCCGCGATCGGGGACTGCTTCACGACGTGCACGGCGAGCGATCAGTGCGCTTCGCCCAGCGTGTGCGACGGCGCGCACTGTGTCTCTGCGCCGTCGGACGGCACCGAGGACGGCGGCGGCTGCGGGCTCTCGAGCAACGGCCGCTCCGGCGGCTCCGCGTTCGTGATCCTCGCACTCGTCGCAGCGCTCGCGCGTCTGCGGCGTCGCAACGACGTGGCTCGTTGATGCTCCCTTGCCGTTGTCAGGCCAGCGGATTCGCGTAGAGACGTTCAGGCCTCGTGGCACACCGCTTCGACGTTGTGACCGTCCGGGTCGAGCACGAAGGCTCCGTAGTAGTTCGCGTGGTAGTGGGGCCGCGGTCCGGGCGGCCCGTTGTCCCTTCCGCCGGCCTCGAGCGCTGCCCGGTAGAACTCGTCGACCTGCTGTCGGTTTGCGGCGCGGAACGCGATGTGGATGCGGGGCTCGTTGGGCGTGCCCTCGGCGATCCAGAAATCCGGCTTCGGCGGCACGCCATAGCCCACCACGACGCGGCCCTTGGTGACCGCGGTCGGAATCACCATCAACGGTTGGTAGCCGAGCGGCGCGAGCGCGCGATCATAGAAGGCACGACTGGTTTCGGGATTGCTGACCGTGAGGCCGGTGTGGTCGATCATGGTGGTGTGGTCTCAGAAGCGGCGGTGACGGAGGGATGGTAGCTGTCCACGAACGTCCGCGACCCGCTTCGGATCGAGCGTCGCGCGGGCGAGGCCGACGCCGTCGGAGGCTTGCGCGATCACGTCGCCCCACGGATCGGCGACGAGGCTCTTGCCGTAGGTGATCCGATTGCCGGGGTGCCGGCCCCACTGCGCGGCGGCGAGCACGTAGCACTGCGACTCGATCGCGCGGGCGCGCATGAGCACGTGCCAGTGGTCCTTGCCGGTGGGCACGGTGAACGCCGCCGGGATCAGGATGGCGTGCGCGTCGCGATCGACGTGCGCGCGATAGAGCTCGGGGAAGCGCAGGTCGTAACAGATCGACAAACCGAACCGCCAACCCTCGACCTCGACCATCACCACGTCGTCGCCGGGCGAACCGCACGCCGACGAATCGGACTCGCGGTAGGTGGAGCCGTCGGGCAGATCGACGTCGAACAGGTGGATCTTGCGGTAGACGCCGACGACCTCGCCAGTCGGACCGAACGCGACGTGCGCGTTGTACGGACGCTGATAGTCGCCGCTCTGCAGCGCGACACCGCCCGCGAACACGTGGAACGCGTGTTGTCTGGCGAGGGCGGAGAAGGTGCCGAGGATCTTCGAATCCGGACGGGAGCCGAGGGCGGGCACCGGCTCGGCCGACGCGCGCTTCTTGTCCTGCTCGTCCATGAGCGCGCAGCCCTCGGGCAGCGAGTAGACCTTGGCCCCGCCCGCAGCGGCCCTCGCCCCGAGCTGGGCGATGATCTCGAGGTTCTGCTCGAGATCGTTCTGCGCGTTGAGTTGGGCGATGGCGACTTCGAGCGGCGATTGCGGAACGGTGGGCATCTACTCGTCTCTCCGGCGATAGCGGTCCTCGTACCACGGGAGCGCGGTGTTCGAGTACCCACGACGCTCCCAGAAACCCGGCTCGTCATGGTCGAGCAGCTCGATGCGGCGGATCCACTTGGCTCCCTTCCACGCGTAGAGCTTGGGCGTGACCATCCGCACCGGGCCGCCGTGCTCCTTGGGCAGGGGCTGGCCGTTCCAGGTGTGGACCAGGAGCACGTCCGGCTCGAGGGCCGCAGCGAGCGGGACGTTGGTGGTGTAGGGCTCGCCGCTCGAGAAGTCCTCGTCGTACCCCGTGACGAGCAGGTGCGTCGCGCCCTCCCGAATGCCCGCGCGCGCGAGCACCTCTATGAGTCGCACGCCGCCGAACCTCATGTCCATGCGGCTCCAGGTGGTCACGCAGTGGAAGTCGCTCTCCTCCTCGACCTGCGGGAGGGCCATCAGGTCGGCGAACGAGAGCTCGAGCGGCTGCTCGACGAGCCCGCCGATCTCGAGGCGCCAGTCGTCGCGCGAGACGTCCGGGTGATGCCCGAGATCGAGCACGGGCCAGTTGGGCACCGCGCGCTGCCCCGGCGGCAGCTTGGGCATGCCGTGCCGGTTCTCGGGGCCGCTGCCCTGCACCTCCGCGCCGCGTGCCCACCGAGGCAGCACGCCTTTCCCTGCTTCGGCCTGCTTCTTGGCGAACGCCATCCGGCGCTCGACGAGGGGAGGGGGCTTCTTCTGATCGTCGCTCACGGAGGCTCCTCGAAACAGACTATCGTGCTCGCGAAGCTCATGCCCCGCGCCGTCGAGATGCGGAACGTCCGCCGCGCGTTTCGCGCCGAACAGAACCAAGAGGTGGTCGCGCTCGATGGCCTGGATTTCTCGGTCGAAGCGGGCGACTTCGTCGCGCTGATCGGCCCGTCGGGCTGCGGCAAGTCCACCCTGCTCCGCATCGTCGCCGGGCTCGATCGGGCCGATTCGGGCGAGGTCGAAGTCGATCGCGACGCCATCGCCTACGTGTTCCAGGATGCGCACCTGTTGCCGTGGCGCACCGTCGAGGCGAACGTCGGTCTGCCCCTCGAGCTGCGCGGCCGCCGCGACGAGGCCGCGGTCGCGCGCGCCCTTGCCGAGGTGGGGCTTTCGGACTTCGCGAAGCGCTACCCGGCCGAGCTCTCCGGCGGTATGCGCATGCGCGCCTCGATCGCGCGCGCACTGGTCACCAACCCGCGCCTCCTGTTGATGGACGAGCCCTTCGCCGCGCTCGACGAGATTACGAGGCAGCGGCTCGACGAACGACTCCGCGCGTTGTGGGCGGAGCATCGCTTCACCGTGCTGTTCGTCACCCACTCCATCTTCGAGGCGACGTTCCTCGCCGAGCGCGCGGTGGTCTTCTCCAAGCGTCCCGCCCGCGTCATGCACGACGGACGCATCGCGTTGCCCGACGAGCGCACCGCGGCCCTCCGCGGCGAGCCCGCGTTCGCACACGCGGCGGGTGAGCTGTTGACTGCGCTCGAGAGGGGGAGCGAATGAGGCGCACGCCATTCCCAATCGTCGCAAAGCTCCTCGGGCCGCCGCTCGTCGCGGCGATCCTCGGGCTGCTCCTCTGGGAGGGCCTCGTGGGCGTGTTCAAGCCCGCAGCGTGGCTGCTGCCGCCGCCCACTGCGATCGCCGCCGCGGCGCACGCCGAGTTCGGCACGCTGATCGGCGCCTGCATCACCACTGGCCTCAGCGCCGTGTCGGGCTTCGTCATCAGCGCGGTGATCGGCGTGATCGTTGCGGTGTTGCTCTCGACCTCCGAGCTCGTCGAACGAGCGTTCCACCCGTACGCGATCCTGCTGCAGACCGTGCCGATCGTGGCGATCGCCCCGCTCCTGGTCCTCTGGTTCGGCGTCGGCCCGCGCGCGGTCACGGCGTCGGCGTTCATCGTCTCGGTGTTCCCGGTGATCACCAACGCGCTCGCCGGCATCCGCTCGGTCGACCCGAACCTGCGCGATCTATTCAGACTCTATGGAGCCTCGCGCCTCGCCGTGTTGTGGAAGCTCGAGCTGCCGCACGCGACGTATTCGATCGCGACGGGCCTCCGCGTCGCCTCGGGGCTCGCGGTGATCGGCGCGATCGTCGGCGAGTTCGTCGCGGGGTTCGCCGAGGGCAGGCCGGGGCTCGGGATCGTGGTGATGACCTCGTACCGGCAGCTGCGGACCGACCTGTTGTTCGCCGCCGTGGGCTGCTCCGCGTTGCTCGGGATCACGCTCTTCGGCGCGGTGGGGGTGGGGGCGTGGCTCGCATTGCGACGATGGACTCCCGAGAGCCGCTGAGGCGTCGTCACTGACTTCGGGAAACGCCGTGGAGGTGTCGCCGACGGATGCTACAAAGGATCAACATGGCGATCACTCCCCCCGAGCTGCAGAACCTCCAGAGCGATTGGCGTGGTTACACCGAGGACCGCCTCGGAGCAGACCTCAGCGCCGTCCGTACCCACTCGAGCTCCAGCAGCTCGAGCGCGGCGCTCAGCGCCCAAGCCTACACGGCTGGTAGCGACATCCACTTCCGTGGCGGTCAGTCCGCAGGCACGAGCAGCTCGGGCAACGCCCTCATCGCTCACGAGCTGACGCACGTCGTTCAACAGGGGAGCGCCGGCGGCTTCGAGCGCCCGCGTTGAAGGTTCGGTGGCGTCGCGACCGCCGGATCGATCGCGACGCCAGCAAGCGCCTCAGGGCAGCATGCCGTAGCAGAACTCGACGTGGCTGATGCCTTCGCCGGCAGGCGTCGTCAGGCCCGTGCCGCTCGTCCCAGGCAAGTAGCACTGCGCGTGAGGTCCACCTTTGACCAGCACGCCGAGCAGCGAGGCGGCGGCGGAGCTGTAGCTGACCAGGGGGTTGGCGAAGGCGACGTCGACGCTGAAGGCGCCGTCGGAGCTGGCGTAGCTGCCGCCTTTGAGGGAGTCGATCTTGATGCCCAAAACGCCGGCCCCGAAGACATCGGCGCACGTCGGGTTGCCGTCGATGATGCCCGGGCAGATCGGCGCTGGCGGAGTCTCGATCTCGATGGGAATCTGGATTGGAGCCACCGGGATGTCGGTGGTGGGGGTTCCATCGCCGGCAGGAGGCGTGGTCGTTCCATCGCCGGCAGGAGGCGTGGTCGTTCCATCGCCGGCAGGAGGCGTGGTCGTTCCATCGCCGCCGGGGAGGATCGTGACGCCGGGGGTGAGGGTGCCGACGCTTCCCCCGCCGGGTTCGACGGGCAGCGGAGAATCGAATTGGAGGGTCGGCACGAGGAGCTTCGAGGTGAGGCCGCCAGGCTGATCCACCACCGTGGTCGTGGGGATGGTGACGCCGGATTCAGGGATCCCGTCGGTCGACCCGTTGCTCGCACTGCACCCGGCGACGAGCGCCAAGGGTGCGATCCACGCAGTGGTGATCGTCTTCATGGTCCTTCTCCTTCGCAGCGTGCGAGCCGCGAGTGATGTTGAACGCCCGGTCTTGGGCGTCTGCGATGCGCGATGGCGACGGGTGCAGTCGATATGCCACCTGCACCTGCCCCGAACGCGGATCGGCCCGAGCGGAGACGCCACCTTGCGCATCCGGAGCAGGTGCACATCGCGCCCGGGCCGTGCGTGAGTTGCGCGAGTTCGACGTGCTCGTCCCGACTTCGCCGCAGCAGTCGAGTTCTGGCGCACGCAACTGGGCGATTCGTCGCGTCGACCTTGCACGAACCCCCGTGCCACGGTCAGCTTGACCTGGTCACGCGCCCCGTGGAGGCCACGCCATGTCCGCCGACGTAGAATTCACATACCCACGTCCCGCCTCCGGCGGATCCGTGGAAATCCGTCTCGCCCGACTCGAACGCGACAACCGCCGACTCCGGCGCGCGCTCGCCACCCTCGCAGTGCTCGCGATCGCGCCATTGCTCCTGGCGTACGTGCCGGCCAACGACAAGATCGAGGCGGGAGAGCTCGCCGTGCGAGACAAGTCCGGCGCGGTGCGGGCGCGGATCTGGGTAGACGAGAAGGGCAAGGCCCGCCTGCTCCTCCGCGATCAGGACGGCAAATCGCAGGCGATGCTCGCGTCCGGCGATGGCGCCTCGCTCACCCTCGGCGACAAGGAAGGCAAATCGACCGTCGTCATGTCCGCCGGCAGCGCCAAAGGCGTCGTCGTGCTCGAGACCGAGGGCAAACCCAAAGCCGTGCTCAACAAACCCAAAGAGCCGTTCGACCCGCTCGACGTGCAGGACCCGTGGGGTGCACCCGAGTGAAGCTGGAGATCCCCCCGGACTGAAGTCCGGGGCACCGACTGCAAGACGAAGCCCTCCGGGCTGTGGAAGTAACGTCTCGAGGAAGCCCTCTTGGTCGACCGAGTTCGGCCAGGCATTGCCTTGTTGTGTTCGGAGGGCTTTGCGGAGGTGAGAAGGTTCGCTGATCGCGCAGGCACGGCGGGAGACGGCGAGCACCGAACCAATTCTCGCCACTGCGAACACTGCTAGCCCGCCAGGCGGGCTTCGTCCTGCCGTCGGTGCCCCGGACTTCAGTCCGGGGGATTTTTCGGTTACCACGCGTGGATGCGTCGACTCGCCGGGTTGCTCGCCCTCTTCGCGGTCATCGGGTCGGTCGCGTGTCGCAAGAGCGAGCCCGGGGCGGGATCGTCGGGCCCGACCAAGGTGCGGGTGCAGCTCAACTGGGTGCCCGAACCCGAGTTCGGCGGCATCTACGCGGCGCGGGAGTCGGGTAGTTACCGGAAGGAGGGGCTCGAGGTGGACGTCGTCGGCGGCGCCGCGGGCACGCCGGTCATCCAGATCGTTGCCGGCGGCCAGGCGGACTTCGGCGTGGCGGGCGTGGACGACGTGGTGGTGGCGCGGGCGCGCGGCGTCGACGTCGTCGCAGTGTTCGCGAGCTTCCAGCACTCGCCGCTCGGCGTGATGGTCCACGCCTCGCGGGGCGTGAACAAGCTCGAGGAGCTGAAGAGCGGCACCCTCGCCATCGAGCCGGGCCTGCCGTTCGGTGCGTGGTTGAAGAAGAAGTACGGCTTCACCGGCGTGACGCTCGTCCCCTACGACGGCGGCGTCGCGAAGTTCCTCACCGACACCAACTACGCCCAGCAGTGTTACGTCACCAGCGAGCCCGTCGAGGCCAAGAAGAAGGGCGCGAGCGCGAAGGTCTTCACCGCGCGCGAGACCGGCTTCGATCCCTACGCGAACGTGCTGGTGGTCCGCGGCGAGACGCTCAAGACCAGGCTCGCGATGGTGAAGACCTTCGTCGCCGCCACCCACGACGGCTGGAAGAGCTACCTCGCCGATCCCAAGCCCGCGAACGCGACCATGGCCAAGCTCAACCCGGCGATGGACACGTCGACCTTCGACGAGGTCGCGAAGGTCCAGGAGCCGCTGGTGCGCGGCGAGCTGCCCGAAGGAGAGCTCGGCACGATGACCGAGGCGCGGGTCTCGACGTTGGCCGCGCAGCTCGTCGAGCTCGGGACCATTCCCAAGGCGCCCAGCGCCGCCGATTGTCTGTTCGACACGCGGAAGTGAGACGATGCGAAAAATCCCGCCCTACGCCGCGCACGTGCCCTACTACCGCCTGGTCTCCATCCAGTGTCAGGGCACGTGCAAGGCGCGTCGCTGGGCCGAGCTCGTCGTCGCACCGCCCGGCGTGCCGATGCGCACGGGCCTGCCGTTCCCCGGAATGTGCGCCTGCTGCCTGCAGTGCGGCTACCTCGCCACCGACAATGCCGCCTGGGTTCCGCCCTGATCACTGGTCGCGCCCGGTCCTGGCTGCCGTCCGAGAAATTTCACCACGGAGGCACGGAGACGAGGAGGTCGAGACTGCCTGCCGATGCAGACAGACGCCTCACGTCCGTCATCCGAGCGCACACCTCGACCAGGTGTTGGTGTACGAGGGGCCATGCTCGGTCGGCGCGAAGCGAGCGGCAGCACCACTCTCGACTCCGTGCCTCCGCGCCTCCGTGGTGAAATCTTCTCTTCGAGACGACGCGAGGACTCGCCTCAGGATTCGGTCTACGCCTGTGATGCAGGCTGCTGCGGTGCGGTATGAGTTTGCCTGTCGATCTTTGAGGTTCTGTCCGGTTTGTGTTGCGCTGCACAACGGCGTGCGTCAGACTGGAGGGAGATGCTCTACGAACTCCGCGAGATGCAGCGCGCGTGGCTCCAGCCGTTCTCCGTCTGGGCGGACGGCATGTCCAAGCTCTACGCGAACCCCTACAGCCCGTTCGCGCACGCGCCGTTCGCGCGTCGCATCTCCGCGGGGTGGGAGCTCTTGCACCGGCTGGGCAAGGACTACGAGAAGCCCTCGTTCGGGCTGGCGACCACGACGATCGATGACCACGAGGTCACGGTGGTCGAACGCATCGAGGTCTCGAAGCCGTTCTGCAACTTGATCAAGTTCGAGCGCCTGATGCCCCGTGCGCTCGCCGATCGGCCGCGCGATCCGGCGGTGCTCTTGTTCGCGCCGCTGTCCGGGCACTACGCGACCCTCCTCCGGGACACCGTTCGCGCGCTCCTGCCCGATCACGAGGTGTGGATCACCGACTGGATCGACGCCCGCACCGTGCCCCGCAGCAAGGGGACGTTCTCGCTCGACGACTACATCGCGTACGCGATCGAGTTCATGCGCACGCTCGGACCGGACCTGCACGTCATCGCGGTGTGTCAGCCGACGGTGCCGGTGCTCGCGGCGGTGTCCGTCATGTCCACCCTCGAGGACCCGGGTGTGCCCGCGTCCCTCACGCTGATGGGGGGTCCGGTCGATCCGCGACGGAGCCCCACCGAAGTGAACAACCTCGCGACCACGCGGCCGCTCTCGTGGTTCGAGCAGAACGTGATCCACCAGGTGCCCTCGATTCACCCGGGCGCCGGCCGTCGGGTGTATCCGGGGTTCCTCCAACACCTCGGGTTCGTCGCGATGAACCCCGATCGCCACATGAAGTCCCACTGGGACTTCTACCTCGACCTCGTGCGCGGCGACCTCGAGGACGCCGACGCGCACCGACGGTTCTACGACGAGTACAACGCGGTGCTCGACATGGACGCTGCGTACTACCTCGACACGGTGCGCCTGGTGTTCCAGGAACACGCGCTCCCGCGCGGCACCTGGCGCGTGTCGTTCGAGGGGCGTGAGGTGCGGGTCGCTCCCGAGGACATCCGCACCCCCCGCCTGCTCACCGTCGAGGGGGAGCTCGACGACATCTCGGGCACCGGACAGACCCAGGCGGCGATTGATCTCTGTGCGGGGATTCCTGCCGATCGAAAGCACCACCACACGGCGGCGGGCGCCGGCCACTACGGGATCTTCAGCGGCCGCCGCTGGCGCGAGAGCATCTACCCGCTGGTGCGGGACTTCATCCGCGCCTGATTGTGGGCCGGAGGTTAACTCGGGGCCTACGCTGGCCGTCTGTTGAACTGCGTGCGGTCACTCTCCTCCTCCATTCTCGTCCTCGCGTGCGCCCTTCCTGCGACCGCGTCGGCGGAAGTGCGCGGGCACGTCGAGGGGGGCGGCGCACACTTCCTCGCGCTCGGCGGCGCGTGGCAGGGGCGGGAGATCGGGACGGGCGCTGTCGCCGCCGGCGCTCTGGAGCTCGGTCAGAGTCCCCGCTTCGGCGTCGAGGGCCGCTTCCTCCTCGCGCGGTTCCTCGAGGGTGAGGCGCCGAACGACGCGTCCATCCGCAAAGTCGAGGCGACTGGAATGTTCGGTCTCGGCCTCGGGCTCCGCTTCCAGCCGCTCTACGACTTCCACGGCCCGTGGATCGGGGGTGCGTTCGGCGGTGTGCGGACCGGCTCGCTCTCGCGCGCGACGTTCGACGCGAGGATCGGCTGGGATTTCCGCCTCGCCGAGGGCTTCCGCGCCGGACCGTTCGTCGGCTACCTCCACGTCCTCCAGCCCGACGACGGACTGCGCCCCGAAGACGCGCGGCTCGCGATCTTCGGTGTACATGGCGCGTTCTACCGCGAGCCGAAGCCGGTCGTGGTGGTCGCACCGCCCAAGGCGCCCGAGCCTCCTCCCCCTCCTCCCCCACCGCCCCCTGCGGAGCCGAAGCTCGTCCGCTGCGGCGCCGAAGGATGCGTCGATCCGCTCCCCGCGCACCCGCTGTCGCTCCCCGACCGTTGCCCCGACGAGCCGGATGACTTCATCGGCACCTCGGACGCCGACGGCTGTCCGACCGACGCCGAGGTGAAGGTCGTGGGCGACGAGATCGTCCTCAACGATCGGGTCTACTTCGACTTCGGTCTCGCGCGGGTGAAACACAAGTCCTGGCCGCTCTTGAAGTCGCTCGCCAAGCTGATCCTCGCGCACCCCGAGTACGTGGTGGTGCACATCCACGGTCACACCGACGAGGTCGGTGACGACTATTGGAACCAGATCCTCTCCGAGCAGCGCGCTGCTGCAGTGCGAAAGAAGCTGATCGAATACGGCGTGGCCGAGAGCCGCCTGAAGTCGAAGGGCTTCGGCAAGAGCAAGCCGCGCGTCGCCGGCAAGGACGACGCCTCGCGCCAGGAGAACCGACGCGTGGAGTTCCTCATCGAGCGCCAGCTGCCCGTGAAGGGGAAGCCATGAAGCGTCTCGCATCCATCTTGTCGGCGTTGCTCCTCGTCTCCGGCTGCGGCGATGCCGTGGTCGGCGGTGAATGTGCCGACGGCTACGAGTACTGCGACGGTGCCTGTCGTCCGAGCTCGGTCTGTCACCCGTCGGACGGCGCGGGCGACGTCACCGTCGACGCGCCCTCCGATTCCGCGACGGACGCCGGCGAAGCGGATTCGACCGCGGATTCGAGCGCCTCGGACTCGACCCTCTCGGACTCGACCCTCTCGGACTCGAGCGCCGTTGACTCGCCAGATTCGCCAGGAGCGGAGACGACCACCGGCGACACCGGCGTGGTCGGCTCCGACACCTCGGTCGTCGACACCGGTCCGGCCGACACCTGTCCCGCGCCCCCGTACAACACGACGAGCAACTGCGGCGCTTGCGGCGTCGCGTGCAGCGGAACGACCCCGCTCTGCAAGACCAAGCTCGACGGCACGTTCGCGTGCGGCCCGGTGTGCGACGCGCCGACCACGTTGTGTCCCGCGGGGTGCGTCGACCTCGACGTCGATCCGAGCAACTGCGGCAGCTGCGGCAAGGTCTGTCCCACCGGGCTGTGCAACGGCGGCAAGTGCCGCGGCGCCAAGGCCGGCCACGTGGTGGTGATCGGGCATGATTTCGTGGGCACCACGCCCGCGATGGCCGTCTCGCGGGTGATCGTCAACGCGGTGTTCCTGCCGGCGAAGAACCCGGTGCGCCTCCTCGCCTACGAGCAGTGGGCCGATCCGGTCGCGATCGCCAACGTGAAGGCCATCCTCGACGACGGCGCGCTTGCGAGCGGACGGACCTACGTCAAGACCTCGGCGATGACGCTCGCGGAGTTCCGCGACCGATTGCTGGTCGACGACTTCGACGCTGCGCTCGTCTTCGATCAGCCGAAGGCGCCGGCGGGTGCCCTCGACACGATCGGCGCCGACACCAAGCTCTCTCTCGACAGCTTCTCGCGTATCGGCGGCGTGGTCGTCGTGCTCGACGGCGCGAGCGGCGTGTCGGAGATGCCCAGGTTCCTCACCGCCTCGACCATGCTGGGCACGTCGGGGCACACGGTGGTGACCGGCAAGCCCGTCGATGTCGTCGCGCCGGCCGACGCGGTGGGCGTGAGCGTACTCAGTCCGTACTCCGCACCGACGCGCAGCGTGTCGTTCACCGTGACCGAGGCTCCTTCCGCGTCGCTCGTGACCGTGGTCTCCGAGCCGGTGTCGACGCGACCGGTCGTGCTGCACAAGGTGGTGTTCAAGTGAGGTCGCTCCTCGCGCTGGTGCTCCTCGCGGGATGCGGCGGTGCAACGTTGGAGGTCGCCACGGCTCCCACCGCGCCCGAGAAGCCCCCGATCGCCGTGCCGGAGCCGTCCCCCGCGCCGGTCGCCAAGCCCGCACCCGATCACGCGAAGGCGGCGCGTTGGGCGCTCGCATCGATCGCCTGCTTCACCAATGGGCTGTGGGACGAGCTGCAGGGCACGACCTCAGATCGATGTCGCGTGCTTGCCGTCGAGGCGCTCGGCGCCAAGAGCGACGACGCGGCCGCGCTGGCAGCGGTCCGGGGGATCGATCCGAACGCGGTCGACGGCATCGTCGAGGCGATCACTGCGGCCGGCGCGTCCGATGCGCAGGTGGCTGTGCTGGCGCGCGCGGTCGCCGATGCATCACGCGAGGCGATGCTGGCGCGGCGCGCTGGGACGAACCTCCGGAAATCGGGCGTCAAAGACGCCGAGATCGACGCGGCCGATCCGGTGCTGTCGGCGCGCACCGCGCTCACGAAGCTGCTCGCGATCGAGTCGCCGACCGCGAAGGTCGTCGCGCTGTCGCTCGCCGCCGATCGCCTGGAGAACGCGCGTGGACTCGCGCCGCGAGCGAAGATCGCCGCGGCGACACCGGTCTTCGAGGTCGTGTTCGGCGTGTCCCGTCCCACCAAGAGCGCTGCGGGCAGCTGGCTCACCTACGTGAGCGCCGCCGCGAAGGCAGCCGGACATCCCGCGCCCGAGAAGGGCAACACCCACGACCGCGAGCAAGCCGCGTTCGCCGGCGTGGTGACCGGGCTCGCCGAACGATTCGAGTCGGCGTCCAACGCGGCCGAGGGCGAGGCGAAGACCGTCGCGGTCGCCTACGCCAAGAGGCTCCGCGACGTGCTCGCCGAGAGCCAGAAGAAGGCCCAAGCCAAGGCCGACGCCAAGACCACCGCCGACGCTGCCGAGAAGAAGGCGAAACCCGAGAAGTGATCAGCGTGTCATCGGGACGGGTGCGCTCCGGTCGGTGAGCGAGCCGTCGCCGATCTGACCGAAGTTGTTCTTTCCCCAGCAGCGGACGCTCCGATCGCCGAGGCGTGCGCAGGTGTGGTGGTCGCCCGCGGCGATCTCGACGACGTCCGCGAGCCCCGCGACGGCGACGGGCGTGTTGCGATCGGCGGTGCCGCCGTCGCCGAGTTGGCCGTATCCGTCGTGACCCCAGCAGCGCACCGTGTGATCGCCGAGCAGCGCGCAGGAGTGGGTGCCGCCGGCCGCGATCTGCGTCACGCCGGACAGCCCGCTCACCTTCGCGGGCTTGGGGTGTTTGCCTGTCGTGCCGTCGCCGAGCTGACCCTTGTCGCCGTTGCCCCAGCAGCTCACCGTGCCGTCTTTGTGCGATGCACAAACGTGCTCGTCGCCAATCGCGATCTGCTGCACGTTCTCCAGCCCCTTCACCTCGACCGGGCTCTTGCGGTCGGCGGTGCCGCCGTCGCCGAGGAGCTCGCTGCCCCAACAGCGTGCGGCGCCGCTGTCGAGCACCGCGCAGGTGGCCCACCCGCCGGTCGCGAGCCGGGTGGCCTTGCTCGGCAGCGCGAGCTTGACCGGGACCTTGCGATCGATGCCGCTGCCGTCGCCGATCTGGCCGTGGAGGTTCGAGCCCCAGCACCACACGACGCCGTCCTTGGTGAGCGCACACGAGTGCGCCATGCCGACGTCGATCTCGATGACGTTCGCGGGGCCCTTCACCGCGACCGGGTCGTTGCGGGACTCCTCGGTACCGTCGCCGATCTGCCCGAACGGGTTGTACCCGAAGCAGGCGACGCTGCCGTCCTCCTTGCGGATGCACCCGTGGTACTCGCCGAGCGCGACCTCGGCGGCCTCGGCGAGACCAGGCACGTCACTTGGCTCGAGGCGCGGCGACGTCGATTGCTCCTGCTCGAGGTTTCGCCCGAAGCAGAGGACGCGTTTTGCGTCCGTCCGTATGCACGTGTCGTCGCCGCCGACGGTCAGCAGGTCGAGCGGGCTGTCTGCGAGCCTGAGGATGACGCTCGCGCCAGGCGCGGAAGCCGCGGACGCGGCAGGCGCACCCGGTGCCGTCTTGCCCTCGGGACCCAGGGTACCCGTGCCGCCGCACGCGAGCGTCAGCAACGACGGAAGCAGGGCGAGCACGGAACGACGCATGGCGCGGATGATATGCGGATCGTCTACCCTCGTCGTCCCATGATCCGTACCGTCGATTTCGCGCGCTGGACCCGTGACCTCTGCGTCGTCCCCTCCATCGGCATGACCGTCGACCCGAGCCGCATGGCCTGCCCCGACGACGTGCTCGCGCGGATGGAGCCCGCGTTCGTCAAGGCGTTCGACGCGATGACCGAGCTCGAAGGCGGCGCGATCGCCAATCCCGACGAGGGTCGACAAGTCGGCCACTACTGGCTGCGTGCGCCGGAGCTCGCGCCCGCGCCCGAGGTGCGCAACGCGATCGAAGACACCCTCCTGCAGATCAAGTCGTTCGCCGCCAATGTTCATTCCGGCGTCATCGCGCCGCCCGACAGCGGCGCGTTCACCGACGTCCTGGTGGTCGGAATCGGCGGCTCGGCGCTCGGTCCGCAGCTCGCAGCGCGCGCGCTCGGCACCGCGTGTGACGACAAGATGGCGGTGCACTTCCTCGACAACACCGATCCCGACGGGTTCGACGTGGTGCTCCAGCGCCTCCGCGTGCGCTTTCCCTGGACACTCGTGCTGGTCGTCTCCAAGTCGGGCGGCACCAAAGAGACCCGCAACGGAATGCTCGAGGTGAAGGCCGCGATGGAAGCCGCCAAGGTGCCCTTTCCACGGCACGCCGTGGCCATCACCGGCGATGGCAGCGCGCTCGACCAGATTGCGGTCGCCGAGGGCTGGCTCGCGCGCTTTCCGATGTGGGACTGGGTCGGAGGACGCACCAGCGAGCTCTCGACGGTCGGGCTCCTCCCGGCCGCGCTGCAGGGCATCGACATCGACGCGTTCCTCGGGGGCGCGCGCGACGCGGACGTCGCCACGCGCGTCCGCGACGTCCGCAAGAACCCTGCGGCCCTGCTCGCAGCCATGTGGCACTTCGTCGGCAACGGCCGTGGCGAGAAGGACATGGTCGTCCTCCCGTACAAGGATCGCCTCGAGCTGTTCTCGCGTTACCTGCAGCAGCTGGTGATGGAGTCGCTCGGCAAGGAGAAGGACCTCGACGGCAAGGTGGTGCACCAGGGCATCGCGGTCTACGGAAACAAGGGCTCGACCGATCAGCACGCGTACGTGCAGCAGCTTCGCGACGGCGTGCAGAACTTCTTCGTCACGTTCCTCGAGGTGCTGCGCGATCGCGAGAAGGGACACCGCTCGATGGAGGTCGACCCGGGCGTGACCAGCGGCGACTACCTCTTCGGGTTCTACCTCGGCACGCGGCGCGCGCTCTTCGAGAGCGGGCGACCGTCGATCACCATCACGCTCGACGAGGTGTCGCCACGCTCGCTCGGCGCGCTCATCGCGGTATTCGAGCGCGCGGTCGGGTTCTACGCGTCGCTCGTGAACATCAACGCCTACCACCAGCCCGGCGTCGAGGCGGGGAAGAAGGCCGCGGGCGAGGTCCTCTCGCTCCAGGCCAAGGTCGTCGGCTGGCTCGCTGCAAACCGCGGTGCGCACGGCGTGGAGGCGATCGCCCGCGGCGCCGGCACCAACGACCTCGAGACGGTCGCGAAGATCTGCCTGCACCTCGCCGCAAACGGTCGCCTCGCACGCGAGGGTGGCGATGCCTCCCGGCCGTGGGAGAGCCGCTTCGGGGCCGTCACCGGCTAGAGCACCGACGCTCTTCGGGGACGATCCGACGGAGTAGAGACGAACACGGCGGCGGCGCACCTGCGGCAAGTTGTCCCGGCTGCGGCGTGAAGCGCCGTCGGCTCGCGAGGCATCGGTACGTGATTCTGGCCGGTTTCCTGCTCGCACGACCCTTGCTCTCCGGCGGGCCATGCGCTGGCTCGCCTTCGCGTTCGTGATCCTCCCGGCGTGTGGTCCCGCGGCGTACTCCGTCGGTGGGGTCGCGCGCACCGGTGACGTCGACGCCCGCGCTGTGCGCACGCTCGGATGCCTCGACGTCGGCGTCGCGGTGAAGCCGGCGTTCCACGACGACGATGCCGCCCTGCTCGTTCTCCGGGTCGGCAATCGGTGCCTCCGCCCCGCCGCGTTCGACGTCCGTGCCGCCTCGATCGTGGGCGTCACCGTCGACGGTCGCACCAGCCCGCTCGAGCTCGTCGACCCCCGCGCGGAGCTGATCCCGGTCCACGTCGACGCTGGCGCGCAGGGCATCGAGAAGATCCGCCTCCGCGCGCGTGAGCCCGGTGAGCTCAGGCGCTTGTGCATCGATCTCGGTCACGTCGCGCCGGAAGTGGGCGTGGTCGACGCGCGGGTGTGCTTCACCAACGTCGCGGGCTGGCAGGTGTCGTCGTGAGGCTGGCGCTCCCCATCGCGCTCGCGGTCGTCACGTTCGCGCTCCCCGCGTCGGCGAAGAACGAGTGCATCGAGCGGAGCGATGTCGTGGGCGACCAGGTGTGTGGTCGATATGCCAATCGTTGGTCGGTCGAGCGCACGTTCCCGCTCTCGATCGGCACCGGCCTGTGGATGACCCACCTCGAGCCGCGCGGCCGCACCTGGCGCGGGTCCTTGGGCAAGAACAGCAGCGGGTTCGGGGTCGCCGGCGGCGACATGGGCATTCGCGCGATTGATGCGATGGGCTTCGACTTCCGTTTCGTCGGCCACGCGTCGCAGCACATCTACCTCGGGCTCGACTGGGGGCTCGCCTTCGGCGCGATCGGGAGCACGGTGGCACCCACCGAGGGGTACTCGTTCCGCGACGCGAAGACCCTCGACTTCATCCAGGCGCGCACCTCGTTCGTCCTCGGCGGTCGGGTGCCGCTCGGTCGACTCTCGCTCCGCCTCGAGACGCTGATCGGGATCGACATCGCGAGCGTCGGCGTCGACATGCGCAAGGGCGACAACGGCGAATGGACGCGTGGAAGCATCACCAGCGTCGGCCTGCTCCTCGAGCCACGCCTCGCGTGCGACCTGTGGACCGGCCCGTGGTCGACGGTCTCGGCGTGGGCCGGCACCAACTTCCTCCACCCGAACGACCGCTCGATGGGCGTCACCTTCGCCATTCACGGCCGCTCGTTCGATGGAAAGCTCTCTCTCTGAGTGACCTCGAGTTCTCGGACCACCCCGCTGGTGTGGTGGAACGACGACACCGGCACGCGGAAACCATCGCGAAATCCACGTTGTCGCGTTCGGCACGTCTCCTGCTGAACGGCTCGGCATGCGTCAGCTGCCGCTCTTCCTCCTTGCACTCCTTGGCCTGCCTGCCTGCTCCACGCCGTCGCCGTATCGGTATTCGGCCATGGTGCCCGCGGCCCGTCCCATTCCTTTCGACGGACGCACCGCCGAGAAAGGCACGCTGCGGGTCGAGGGCGCGATCTCGAAGACCGAGGTCGATCGGAACGACTTCCCGCAGATGCACGACACCGCAGTATGGGTGCCGCGCACGCAGCTCGAGGCCTCGGGCGCCATCGCGGTGTCCCGCAAGGTCGAGCTCGGCGCGCGCTTCACCTACTCGAGCTTCGAGTGGGCCCGGGCGAGCGCGGTCGGGACGATGCCGTTCCCCAACAAGCCTTCGATCTGGGGCGTCGGTCCCGAGGTGCGGGCGACGTTCCCGATCGACCGCGAGCAGCGCTTCGCCATCGGCATCGCGGGTCATTTCATGCAGTACCGCATGCCAATCGCGAGGTGGTCGAAGACCTCGGCGTGTCCGACGGGTGACACGTGCCAGGTGGACCCCTCGTCGGGCGGGACCATCTACCGGCTCGACGAACAGCGGCTCGAGGCACGTTGGACCTACGCGATGGGCCTCTATCCGACGTTCGCATTCGGCGATCGCGGTCGCTACGGGCACCTCATCAGCCACATCGGTTGGGTCGAGGGCTTCAAGAACGACGGCTTCACGGACACGACCTCGAGCAACGGCGAGGTGAAGAGCGCCGGTCCGATCACGATCCTCGGGCTGGGGTACGGCATTCGGGTGAAGCCCGCGCGACTCGGGGTGATGACGTTCGCGCCCATCACGTCCAGCGATTCGCCGGTGCGCTACCTCTACGGGGCGTTCCTCACGCTGGGCTTCGATCTCGATCTCGTTGCGCGCGACGACGCGGGAGAGGATCAGCGGTAGCGGGTCACGGCGTGACGCGAACGGACACCGCGTCGAGATCGATCGTCTGGGCGCCCTCGAACACAGCGAGGGTCAGCCGCATACGGGTTGCGCCGCTGGGGATCGGCAGGGTCCCCCGCGCGACGTGCCAGGCGCCATTCACTGCGAATCCGTCCATCCGCGCGGAGTGCACATCACCGAGTGAGCCGCCTTTGTCGTCCCAGAAGCTCACGTGGAAGTTGGGGGCGACCGTGCCACCCGACACCCAACGCACCGCAACCGTCATCTCGAGTCGCGCGCCGGCGGGCGTCGCTCCACTCAGCGTGAGGTCCTGTTGGATGGACTCGTAGGGCTTCGCAACGAGTCGGAGGGCACTGTTGCACTCGTACGCCGCGGCATCGAGTCGAGAGATCGTGCCCGACCCCGACCAACCGACGGGCGTTCCTTCGTTCCATTGCTCGAACGAGCCGTTGGCGATGAGATTGTCGGGCGCGTTCGAACAGCTGGTGGCGTCGGCCGCCGCCGCGTCTTGGGAACCGGGCTCGATCGCTTCGCCGTGGCACCCCGCCAGTGTCAACAGCCACACACCCACCGCTAACGCTCGCATCCGGGACGAGCGTAACACTCAGTCCGGGCGCTTGGAGTGGATCTCGAAGTGGACCGGCACGCTGCTGTCGGGGAAGCAGAACCCGTTGATGCAGACCTGCGGGCGGCATCGCAACAGCGGCGTGCCCCAACCGGTGTCGGGGAAGTCGTCGTAGGTCTGCTCGAGGCACGCGCACGCCTCGTGGAACGGAATCGACAGCTCTTCGCCGCCCTTGATGGGGCCGGTGTAGAGGTGCCGGTTCGAGCTCGCGTCGCACGGCGTGCTGCGGCCGACCGAGAGGCGGATCTTCACCTGCTTGGGACCATGCGCGTACACCACCACATGCGCTGGTTCGTTCGCCCGCGCGTCGCCGGCGAGGGCGAGGGCGGCGCAGAGCAGCGGGAGCGCGAGGCGCATGGAGCGATCATGACGCGGCGTCACCGGCCGAGCAACACGCGACGTTCCCCGATCTGGAGCACCGCGACCCGCTCGTTGGCCACGTGCTGCTCGAGCATGGAGCGGCGCAGGGCGGGGGCTGCCTCGCCGGGCTCGTCGAGCGAGTTGATGAACGTATCGAAATGGATGGGAACCATCGTCGAGGCGCCGAGGTCCACGAACGCACGCAGCGCTTCGGGCGGGTTCATGTGGCGAGACGCCATGAAGCCATGCGGCTCCATCGGCGCGATGGGCAACAACGCCAGATCGAGCCTGGGCCACCGCTTGCGCATCTCGACGTAGGTCGGGCCGTCGTAGCCGGTGTCGCCGGCGAAGTAGACGCTGAGACCGTGGTACTCGACGACCCAACCGCCCGACGCCCGCGACCACGAGTCGACGCCATAGCGCCACCCCGCGTGTCGCGCGGGCACGCAGGTCACGCGCATCCCGCGGTGCTCGATGCTCTTCCAGTGTGCGACCTCGGCGGCGTCGAACTCGAGGTTGGGCACGTACGAGAGCCCCTCGTCGGGCACCGCGAGCAGCGCGATCTTCGGCGCGAGCGCCTCGAGCGATGCGTACGACAAGTGGTCGAAGTGCATGTGCGAGATGACCACCAGATCGAGCGACGGGAAGTGCTCCGCGTCGACGCCAGGCTCGACCACGCGTTTGGAGATCACCCCGACCGTCGGCGTGATCGCCGGGTCGGTGGCGATCATCCGATCGTCGAGCTGCACCAGGGTCGTCGCGTGGCCCACCCACTGGACCGTGAGACGCGCATCCTCGCGCAACGCGGGAGCGTCGTGTCGCGGCGCCTCCGCGCTCCGGTAGAACACCGAGGTCGCACCGCGGGCAATGACGTTGGCCCGACTGCATCCGACTACCAGAAGGAAGAGCGCGAGGAGTCGTTTCACAGCGCCCTCCACGACAACGTCGCCATCCACTCCGCGTGCTCGAGGCCTGGCGCGTGCGAGAGCTGCACGCCGAGCACTCCGAACAGTACGTACATTCCGACCTCGATGACCGGGCCGACCTCTCGACCATGGGTCCAGACGCCGGTCCCGATCGACATGGACACGCCATCGCCGCGCTCGGCCACCGGGAAGTAGCTGCGGACTCCTCCGCGCAGCACGGACCGATGCCCGTCGCGCAGCCACTCGGGGCCGATCCACGTCTCGATGGACCCTGTGTTGCGGAGCGAGGGCTCGACGATGAATGCACGAAAGCGGATGGGCGCGCGACGGTGAACGCCCCAGGAGTAGAGAAACGGCGTCACCTGCCATCGCAGCGAGAGCGTGTGGCCGTCGCGATCCCAGCCATGGCCGGGGCTGGGAATCGCCTGGGTGAGCACCCACGCGATCGTCGGCACCGGATGGTGCGACTCGGCGCGCGCCGAGCCACCCGCGAGGGCCGCGGTGGCGACGGTGGTGGCGAGCAGGCGACGGTCCATGCTGAAAAGCTCTTCGTGCTTCGAGGTGGCGTCCAGGTGATTCGTTGCGTGCTTCGCCCGCGAAAACCGGCGAACATCCGCAGCGATGAATGTGTTCGACGACTCCATCGCCCGGAAGCGCCACGATTGGATGTGGCAGCAGCCGGCGTTCTTCGGCAAAGAACGGAGCGCGTTTCACGCGTTCCTCCACGAGCTCGTGCGGGACCGGTACGCGATCGTGCGCGGCCTGCAGCTCATTCGCGACGAGCTGCAGATCGCGCTCGTGCCGACCCATCCCCTCGGCGTGTGCGCGTCCGACCTGTCCCTCCCGAGCGTGATGACCACGCTCGCGCATACCCACTGCGGCGATCGCATCCACCAGAACGAGGCCAAGCGGTCGTACGAACAGATCGTCGCGAGCCGCTTCGCGTTCCTCTCGGAGAACGGTCTGGCGAAGCTCGAGTCGTTCACCCCCGCGGGCGGCGGCGTCGACGACGCTGCGACCCTCGCGCACGTCACCACCGCGCACCAGATCGACCCGGTGCTGCGCGACCTGCTCTACGAGGGCAACCCCCAGAGCTTCGTCCTGGTCAACGTCGACCTGCAGGGACACGTCGGTCGACACGAGGCGGACGGCAAGGTCTCCTTCGGCACGACCTGCGAGTCCCCGTGGCGGGAGCCGCGCGCGGCGTGCGGCGCCGTCGTCGGTGCGCTCCACCATTTCCACGCGAAGAACGCGGTGCACCGGCGCATCCGCAGTCAGCTGGGCATCGAGAACTACGAGCTGCTCGCCGAGCGGGGCGTCCGAGGTGACGGGGGGCTCGACCTGACCGCGATGGTCGCCGCGGCGATCCTCGTCATCCGCGGGATGGAGCAGACCCTCACCGCCTTCGCTTCCGAGCTCGACGTGCGCGGCCTCTCGCACCTGACGGCCTCGCTGACGGTCAACCGCGTGTCGATGGAGGACACGATCCTCTACCTCGCGCGCGGCACCACGTTCGGCGGCGAGCTCCGCGTGCAGGGGTTCGGCACCGACGCCTCGAAGTACGGAGGCCGGCTGGTCGAGCACAACGGTGACCGGCGCGCAGTGCTCACCTACGACGGCGTCGAGGGCGCGAGCTTCCCGTTGCGCACCACGCCGTACGAGGTCCGCCGCGGTGAGCTCGTGCTCGGCGAAGAGGTCATCGATATCTGAGAGATCTGAGAGATTCTGAGGGAGTGCTACCCTCCCGCGCGTGATCTGGACCGATCCCACCCCGGCCTCTGCGCTCGCGGTTCGCCGCACCCGTCTCGCGAACACGCTCGGCGATTTGCCGGCGCTCGTCGTGTCGGGGCTCCCGCGTTCGCGGAACTACCCGGCCAACCGCCACCCGTTCCGCGCCGAGAGCCACTTCCTCTATTTCGCGGGCGTCCCGCTCGCGGGTGCGGCGCTCTTGTTCGCGCGCGGTCGCGCCACGCTGTTCGTGGTGCCGCCCGCCGACGACGACGCGCTCTGGCACGGCGTCGCCGAAGACTTCGCCTCGCTGCGCACACGCACCGGCGTCGAGGCCGTCGAGTCGATCGATCGATTGCCCGATGCGCTCGCCGGGCTGGACGTCGCGACCATCCCCAGCAACGAAGACGTCACCGCGGCGTGGCAGTCGCAGCTCCTCCGCCGCCCCATCGCCGCACGTTCGGCCGCGCGGCTCGATGGCAAGGACGCTGTGCTCGCCGACGCGCTGATCGGGCTCCGGCTCGCACACGACGACGCTGCCCTCGCGCAGATTCGTCGCTCGGTTTCCGCAACGGTCGCCGGCCACCACGCGGGCGCACACGCGACCAGGAGTGGCGTGCACGAGGCCGCCGTGCGCGCCGCGATCGAATCGGTATGGATCGCCTGCGGCATGACCACCGCTTACGGTTCGATCGTCACCACGCACGGCGAGGTGCTCCACGCCGAGCGCTCCACCGGCATGATCGAGCGCGGCGATCTGTTGCTCGTCGACGCGGGCGCCGAGAACGCCGAAGGCTGGGCGAGCGACGTCACGCGCGTCTACCCGGCGAACGGCTCGTTCTCCGGCACGCAGCGCGCCATCTACGACATCGTCCTCGCGGCCAACCGCGCCGCGATCGCCAAGGTCCGGCCGGGGGTGCGCTACCGCGATGTGCACCTCGAGGCCGGTCGCACCATCGTGCAGGGGCTCGTCGACTTGAACGTGCTCCGCGGCGACGTCGACGGGCTCGTCGAGCGGGGCGCGTACACGCTGTTCTTCCCGCATGGCGTCGGGCACCTGCTCGGGCTCGACGTGCACGACATGGAGGACCTCGGCGATCGCGCTGGTTACGCGTCCGGGCGCACGCGCGCGCAACGCTTCGGCGACTGCTACTTGCGTCTCGATCGCGATCTGCTCCCCGGCATGGTCGTGACCATCGAGCCCGGCTTCTACCAGGTGCCGGCGATCCTCGCCGACGCGGCTCTCTCCGGTCCGTTCGAAGGCGACCTCGATCGAACGACCCTCGAGATGTTCTCCGACGTCCGCGGCATTCGACTCGAGGACGACGTGCTCTGCACCACCGGCGAGCCCGAGGTCCTCACGCACGCGATCCCGATCGCGGCGTCCGAGGTCGAAGCGTGGATGAGGGCGTGAAGCGTGCGCTCGCAGCGATGGCGCTGGTCTCGTGCGCGCCGTCGGCGTCCGATCCTGCGCCATCGTGCGGCGAGCCGAGCGTTCCGATGACGCTGGTCGTCCGGACCAACGCGGGGAACTCGTTCGTACCAGCGCCCGAGGTTTCCGTCACGTGGAGCGGTTGTGGTGCGAGCGCGGTCAGCGACGAGAAGGGAGAGGCCACCGTCTCGCTCGGCGTCGGTCGCACGTTCGCGCCACGCCTTGGGCGCGAAGGGCTCACGACCACGCTCTGGCCCGAGATCACCGTGTCGGAGGCGCAGCGACTGTCGCCGCTGATCCTGCGCGGCTCGATGGGCGAGGCCTACGGTCTGCGCGCCGACGCGCCGCTTCTCTGGGTGAAGGTCTACCCGGGTGCGCGGTGCAAGGACGTGGAGGGCACGACGATCGAGGTCGAGGGCCGCCCCGAGGCGAAGCCGGAGTACATCGGCGTCGACGGTCCGATCGACCTCTCGCTCCGCGCGACCTCCGTCGCCGGAACCGCGCTGGTGCGAGGGCTGCCTGCGGGCGCGAAGGTGAAGGTTCGCGGCAGCAAGGCCTCGTGCACGACCAACACCGGTCCATGGGGCGCGGTGCCACTCGAGCGTGGGGTGATCTCTGCTGCGCCTATCTGCTTGGAGTGAGCGCGGAGTCGCGTCAGTGCGCGATCTTGTCGACGCGCTTCTGGCACTCGGAGTCTCCGGAGCTGGCGCAGTCAACGCTGCTGGTGATCGGCCAGGCGGTGTAGGTCTCGTCGTCACACTTGATGGTGTACGCGTAGATGTTCTTACCTTCGGCTTCGGGGCGCGTCTTGCATCCAGACGCTTCGGCCTTCTCAGCGAACGTGTTCGCTGACATCGGAAGACGCGCATGGCCACGGGGACCGCACCCAGCCAGCGCGAGCACCACCATGCCGAGACTCGTGCCCCACACCAAGACGTCAAGCTTCGCCATCCTTGCGCTCCTGTTTCGCGGCGGTCCTGCCGAGGCAAATTGTTAGTCCGAAGCCAGCGCGTCGTCCATCGCATCACCATGCGAGGCCGCGTCCTCGGACACGTCTGGCGAAACTGATCAGCCGCCCAGGCAGCGCAGAATCCACGGGACCGCGACCACGTCGCCGGACTGCTTGGTCCAGGGGGTGTCGCTGGTCCTCATGAACCAGGCAAACCCCGCGGCCGCCTCGCGCACGACGCCCGCGGGCAAGTTGGCGATACGGAACTTGCAGTTCTTGCTGTTGGTCGTGACCTCGAACCGATACCGCTGATTGATCTTCAGCCACGGGAGGTCGGGCGGGCTCTGATTGAACCACCAGTAGTTCGACGACGCCTTCATGGTGCTTGCCGGCCGATCCATCGTGCGGATCGTCACGAATACCCCTGGACATGTCTCGACCTTCACCGTGATCGTGACGTTGCCGTCGCAGGACGCCCCTTCGATCGCCATCGGCACCTCGAACTTGTCGAGGCGTGCGCGCGGGAGGACGTTCATCTCGAAGGCGAACGAAGAGTCCATGCTCAAGGTCGGTGCCGCCTGGGTGCCGATGCTCGTCGACCACACCGGCGAGTGGCTGCCCTCGGGTGACGCACACAGGCTGGGCCTGGGCTCGAGGCACTCGGGCGGCAGTCCCACTTCGGCCGAACCGCCAGCGTCGCCCGGCGGCTCGGCGTCGCTGTTGCTGGACCCGACATCACTGGTCGTCGAGCCGGTGTCTTGCGCGGAAGGCTCGTTCGCCGTGCTGAAGTTGCTCGAGGCACACGCGACTTGGAGCAGCACGCTCCCACCGACGAGCAGATAGGCAGAGCGCATCATGGTCGTACTCCTTCCAAGCAAGCAACGAATGCCGGGGTCCCAATGGCTGGATCATACCTCCGCATCGGCGAGAGGCACGTCGCAGCGAAGTAGTCGAGCTGGGTCCGATCCTGGAACACCGCCGACCGCCTCGGGCTGAATCCGTCACGCGAACGGGCGCCGGGCGATACGCTCTCGGTCCTGACCGCCGAACACGCCCCCGTCGCCTGTCGTCGATGCCGCGCCGCGCTCACCTACGCGCCCGGCAGCAACGACGCGATCCTCTGCCAGTATTGCGGTGAATCGCAGCCGATTCCGCAGCCGCTCCCGACCTCGTCGTCGTCCTATCGAGATTGGCTCGACGCCCAGATCGAGACGGTGCAGCGGACGGAGGTGCGTACCCTCCGGTGCGGCGCCTGCGGCGCCGAGACCACGCGGCCCGCCGAGGTTCTGTCCGAACGCTGCCCCTTCTGCGACAGCCCTGCGGTCACCTTGGGTGACGCACGTCTGCGACAGCCGGACGGCGTGCTGCCGTTCTTGCTCGATGAGGCCACGGCTCGTGCGGCCATCGTCGCGTGGGAGCAGGCGCTCTGGTTCAAGCCGAGCTCGTTCTTCACGGCGGCGCCCGCCGTGCACGCGCTGTATCTGCCGTATTGGAGCTTCGATTGGGACGTCAC